>Ga0255047_10000381_pt1 | contig 36006 bp, 39 predicted proteins | sample JV7_2_1_MG_FD_183640 | JGI IMG/M metagenome (GOLD analysis project Ga0255047, IMG submission 183640) | Seawater microbial communities from Jervis Inlet, British Columbia, Canada - JV7_2_1 | ecosystem: Environmental > Aquatic > Marine > Inlet | place: Canada: British Columbia | collected 2016-10-06
CCTCAACTCTTCAGAGCGTCCTTGAACTACGAAATCCTGCATCATGCGTAACTTAGCTCTCTTTCTTGTAAGTCCGCTAAAACCGCCCATGAAGCCACCAGCAAATGCTCCCATTACCATAGATTCAAACATTCCTTCTCCGGCCCTGCCAGAATAATTACTGATAAAACCATGACTGGGGTTATATTCACCGAACAATCCTTTTCCCGGTTGTAGTTTTTTTAATTCTACCTCCTTATTGAATGTTTCTTCTGATATTCTTCTTTCGGAACCATCCATCAGACTTCTTCTGTAAAAATTCCCATCTTCAACGTAATATTGATAATAGTCAGGATTGAGTCCGCCTTCACCGGCTATCTTTTTAAAGGCATCGTGCATGATCATCATGCTATTATGACCTATATTTTCAAACACTTCTTCAATACTTTCCTCGGCTGCTGCTTTTATCGGCAACGGAGCCCGATCTCCTATAGCACGAACAGGAGCACTTTCTATAAATTTCTTCCATTGCTTGCTAAGTCCGTTTGTGTAGAATGAAGTAAATCCCTTTACTTCACCGGGAGTTGCTTCACGCATTGACTTCTTTCCAATCCTTGCAAGGTAATCGCCAACCTTACTCATCATGTCCTTCCTCACTGCACCTTTCGCTACATGGCTACTAAACCCCTTAGTTAAGAGGTCTTGATTCATTATACTTTCCGCAGCATAAGTAATCATAAATGCTTTGGCGAACAACCAGGGTTTTTCACTGTCGGGAATTTCTGCCTCATCTGCTGCAGCATGTGTTCCGTCAGCAGCCACAAAAGCAAGTGTACCTTTTGCTATTTTATTAACAGTTTGTGGTTTATATGCACCCCATAATGATTTTCTGGTAATCATCATCTGAGCAAGATTGCCAGCAACCTGACCAGCACTGGTAGTAAATGCAGATGGAGAATCCATAAATCCAGACAGTTCATCAGTGAGAGCTGGCTTGTCTCTCATTTGTGCTCCTAAATTCTGGAGATAATTCCCCCACTTGTCTGTCAGATTGTCCTGTGGAACATCAGGATCTTTGTCTTCATCGAAAATATATCTATTAAGATTAACTCCTGAGAAAAGTGTACTGATTATACCTAAACTTGTTTTTGTTGGTGTTTTTAACGCCTCTCCAATGTTTTCAGTCATAGAACCAACAACCTGAGGAAATCCACCAACCACAGTACCCATAAAGCTTTCCCAAAAAGCCTCAACATATCCGTTATACATCTCTTGATCGCCATAGTGTGACCTTATAGCTGACCTTTTTAATTCATTTGTCATCGGACGCTCAACCCACAATCCTTCTCCTTCTCTGTCAGGAACATCATACTCCAGATTAAGGATGGTTGATTCCCCATACTTTTCGTAATTACCGCTGACTAAACCATAACGCACTCCCTCCCCCTTGGCTGTTGAGGCATCATAATCCCACTTATGAAGATCATCCTCAAGTGCTCTTTGCGTGTAAGAGCCATCATCCTCTACCTGAAAATAAACATTTTGATTAGTTGCATTTTGCTCTGCTGTTCTCACCTGTTTGAGTCTGCCTTCGTCTGTATAATCAAACATAAAATTATGCTCCTCTCTGATTTGAGGATCTTTTGCCAGTGCCTGACCATACTTATCAACTAAAGGTCTAAAAAACCTTGACTTTGCTGTTGCTCCCCAAACAGAAGGACTTCCTGCCTGGTAGACTTTTGTTTTATATTCTGAGTACTGATTAGAAATATCACCAAATATTTGCATGAAACTTTTAGGATCATCAGGCATTTCATTATTTGGTGCCCATTCTTTATAGTCATTATACAAAGCCTCCGGATCATTCGACATGCTTACTGGTGTCTGCATTAATTGAGAGAATTCAGATATTTCATCATCATTCATTCCCTCATAAATCCTTAATGGCCAATAATCAATACTATCAGGAAGTTGAGCCTGAGATTTACTCTTTTCATCTTCTGTTGGCTCCTGAGTTTGAATAACAGAAGTTTCTTCTCCGTTTGGCATATTGTTCTATTTTGGTGGAGGTGGCGGTATATTAAGTCCTTTAAGTATTCCGGTTCCTGTCTTTTTAGGTGAATACTTATTTATATTTTTCAGTGCACTCATTTTTTTCTGGGCACGTGTGTACTGCTCATTCATCTGCCTGATATTTGATTGTTGTCTTTGTATAATAGCAGAAGATTCAAGTCCTGCTTTTTTGGCCATAGTCTGCGTAGTGCCTTCAATGTCAAACATTGTATAAAATTCTTCCGATACCGGCACCTTAGAGCGAATTACCCTGACATCTTCTCCATATCCCCATCCCAATCCTGGTATATCTTCAACATCTCTACCACCACTGACAACTACTGTTTCTTTATCAAAGGCATCCATTGTGCTAAATCTTACAAGATCTTGCATGTCATCCTCTGCTTCATCAGTGATAGCATCCCATTGCCATCCGGTACCAACAATAGGCATTACCTGTGGTGCATCTTGATAGTCTCCGGTATTGGCTAAAAAATTAATACCAGATAGTATTTCATCTGATTCCCCTTCCGCAACAATTGATTCTACGATGATATAATGAGTAAGGCCATCTCTTTTTATTTCAGATTCGGTTGGAGCACGATATCCACCTTTTCCATCAGAAACAGGCTTAACATCAGTTCTCATTCCAACTACTCTATCTACCAACAAACCTTGATAATGTACCGGATCTTGCCACAGACCACCACCACCGCCTTGTTTTGCTTGCTTATCTCCTTCCTTTGGATGAGCAAGCAAACTTATTGGACCGGTAGCAATTTCGCCAAGACTTTCTCCTTTTAAAGCAGCCGTTGGTCTGTCTGCAAATTCTGAAGGCGTGGTACTCTCATCTAACACCTCGATATCAACCGTAAAGTTTGCAACCTTTGGTTTTCCATCCTCACCGGTAATAATTGGGTTTGTTTTTATTTGTTTTCCAGATACTCTCCCTTGTATCCATTCATTGTAATAAGTAGGTGCAGTGGCAGCTTCTATTTCTGAAAGGTCCCTTGTTCCTAACGAACTTACATCATAAATATCCTCTCTTTTTGATTTAAGGAGCTTGTCTTTAAAGCCCCATATACGATTGGCTGCATAAGTATGGAATTGATTCCTGACCTCAATATCATTCCAAGTACCATCATCATTCTTGAGTTCTCCTGAATCTCTTGATTCTGTTTCCTTCCAAAATTCTCCCCACAAATAATTTTCACTTTCTTCTCCAAGATAATCAATCATGTGCTGAGCAGCATCCATAACCTGCTTCATGTTTCCTTCCCTAAATCCCGTAGTCTCGGCAAAGAAACTTGTAGCCGCATTTAATTCTTTATCTTCTACTGTTTCAATTTCTACATCACCATAGACAGGTTTGCCTGTCTTTGGATCATATCCCAATACTTCACGTCTTGGGCCTTTGGTTTTGCGAGAAGCTTCTCCAACAGAAGCAAATGCTGAAGTTAAAGAGGATGCAAATTTTGCTTCACTGGAAACTGTCTTATCGAGATCTAATGGTGCAAACTTAACACCGTCTGCACTTCCTGGCTCATTTCCCCTTACATAATTTACATTTTGATCAGCATATAATAATTCATCACCCAACGTAAGCATGTTCGCCAAACGTCCGTCTTCTAACATATCTGCACCATACTTAGGATACATATTCCCGATTGGGCCAACCTTCATGGCTATGCGATTCTCAATACCCAAATCGCCAATCCGTTTAGTTTGATCCTTGTATTCTTGATAGCTATGCTTTATCATATTCTGATTCCACACATCATACTTAATAAGACCACCTGCTTGCTGTGCTCCTTTATCAGAAGAAACATAACCGGGATCTCCACCATGCTTGCGATACGCTTGTTCATGTGCCCCGAAATACTGATCCTGCATATCTACGTATGCCTGCGTTTGTCCGGAAAGCCCCTCGATAGTTTCTCCTGTTTTTTTAGATGTTGCTTTCGATGGAGTAATTTTATCCGGCTTGAGTCCACTAAAATCAATTCTTTGCCGTTGTCTTGTAGTTCCAAGGAACCCAAGACTTCCTCCGGATTGTAGATGTGCAAATAATCCCATGATTATCGATACAGTTTTTGTAATTTTTGTTCTTCAGTTAGTTTATGATGTTTCACCATTAGGAACCTTTGTAATTTTTGTTCTTCAGTTTCCGAATCCGCATAAATAGAATCAACAAATGTTTTTTGTTGCTCAGGACTCCAACTACTCCACTCAGAGGGACTGATTCCTTTATATCCCTTTTCTTTTCTCAGTCGGGCAAATTCAGGATCATGAAAAATTTGATCATACCTGGTTTTGCTATCAATTTCATGGTGTTCGGCTCCAATTCCCCTGAGATCTGCTTCACGTTGAAGACCAGCTTCTCCGGTAGCAAAAAACTCTCCTATATTCTTTGATACCGCAGCTCCTTTTTTGTCAGCAAACAAATCTTTCCTCATTGTCTCACTAAGAGTGTGCCTGTATTTAGCATCCATGAATTTTGATTCTGCCTGGAATGAACCGAGAGCTTGCTTGATGTTATCAGCTTGCCTCATGTCCTCAACCTGACTTCGGAGTTTGTTGGTTTGTGCCATTTCTTCCGCAGTCAAACCAACCAATTTATCTGTTTGCCCAAGTTCCTTTAATTTTCTTGCAGATCCCTTAGCAACACGCTCAATATCCTCACGTCCTGTTTTGAATAAACGCTGATAATCTCTCTTTACGCTTGGGAAGCGTGTGAAGCTCGGAGGTGGTGCTGCACCGAATTTCTTACTGAGATTGTGCAGTGCCATTGCTCCCTGAGCAATTTTTTCTCCCGTTTCCATCCCTTTGCTCTTCTTGAGAAGATCCTCGGTGACGGTTGCTTTTGTGTCAGCTCCTTTTCCACCGGCAAATACCACCTCGCCTCCCGGTCCAACAGAAATTGCAGATTTCTCAGCTCCGGCAGGACCAGTGGGAGATACATAATCAGCATACATCATGTCATACATTCCTTTTTCAGGAGATTTGTATTTATCAGATGGAACATCTGTAATGTTCAATTCTTCTCTCATTTTTGCAACCTGATCCTCAGTAAACGACTTCACGGTTTCTCCAGCCAACCCTTGCATATCTTCACCAACTGCCGTTTGCCCGGCCGGATCAATCGGAACAAAGTTCACACCCTCTAAATTAGGCATTCTTGTTTCTATGGTTTTCCCTTCAAGTCCCGCCACTTGCTCCTGAGATGGAAGATTTCCTCTCCTGAACATTCTCCCAAACAATCCCTCTTTTGGAGCAATGCTCTCCAATACTGATTTATCGGAAGGCAATACAGGTTCTTCCGGATCGCCAGGCCCGCCTGCCTGATACATTTTCATTCCAGCATTAGCATTTACATATTTGTTATATGGAGAATTGGGATGAAACATTTTTTCAATTCCAGCTTCACCAATATTAAGATATCTCTTTACGTCCCTGGTTATTTCAGGACTCATCACAAACTCATCATCACTTACTTTAGCGTTGGCACCATTGGCACCGCCTGTACGATATTCACGATTAGGATTAACTCCCATGTCATATAATGTAGCTTTAATATCCGGCACCTTTTCATAAGGCACCACATGGGCACCAGGTTGAACCTGTGCAAGAATAGCATCGTCTTTCGGACCACCAGCACCATCTATATTTCCGTAATTTCCACCATGCTTCATCGCATAAGTGTTGGTGTTATTATTGTTCAGCATCATAAGATGTTCGGGTGACAGGTATTTAGATACAAATGCTCCGCCTTCGGCTGCTGAGTAATACGGGCTATCAGGATTAGCATACGGACTTGATGCTAATTCCATTTTCTCATGTGCAGCTTTGCCCATTTCAATATCTCTTTCCCGCTTCTTCATCTGACTTTTTCTGTTCATCGCATCGCCTATCGCACCAATGAGGTTTCCTTTTAACGCTTTTCCTGCAATCTCTCTTGAATCGGTTACTTGAGTGTAGCCTTCAGCATCTTTGGTGTATTGCCCTGCCCTGTCTCCGGTAGCACTACCAATAACTCCCTGCATCAAATTCATCGGACTTAGTCCCTTTAACATTTGACCGCCCATCATATTTCCCCCACCTTGACCACCACCCATTCCGCCAAGTAACGATTGCAGTCCTGCACCACCGCCAGTAGCTCCGGCTGTTGCTCCTGTGGCTCCTGCACCACCCATTAAACTCATAAGTTTTGGTAATAACGCTGCTAATGCTGGGAGTGGCATAATTTCTAAGTATTAATTATTGATATGACCTTCTGTACCACGTCAAAATTGATTTGATAAAGATAGGTTTTTCTGTTTGATATTCTAATTTAGTTGTCATATACCGGCCTCTCATCCGGGATCCGACACTATAAATATTATTATTTGTGTTTGTTATTGAAGTCGCCCTAATTACCGGCAACCTCCATTGGTTCTCCTCATACTTTGGATCTAAATACTTTAGATTCTGTACAAATGGAAAATGAATCGCTTTCTGATGTTGCGTATCATAAGTGATGCGAAGAAGTTCCTGCGGATCAGAACTTATTGCCAGGTTGTCGAATACCTTAATTATATCAGCTTCCTGGTTCACGACATATTCTACAAAAGAAACGCTTGCTCCTGCTCCATAAAAATTAGTGTAATTGTCATTCCCTGATATTTGTTCAACATCATGCAACCATGCCTGATCTAAGTTGTTTGGATTGATTGAAATAAAATCCTCATTAATGGAAATATAAAATGGAGATACAAATGACCGTTCTCCATAGAACTGATCTAACCATTCATCAAAAACAATGGTTCTGTTGGGTGCTAATCCGTTGTAATTAAATGACCATCCGATCTGATTGTATTTCCTGTCAAAATAACCGGCAATACCACCAGTGCTAACGGGATTGTCCGGAAATTCATTAATGATATCTGATTGTGATTCTACCGGTTCACAAAGCTCTGTTATTAACGACCTGACCTTTTTGCTATCGCTTAACATCTCAGGAGCTGCTATTTGCCTCGGAACACGCCATATCTTGCGTTTGTTGAAGTCAATGCCATAAAGGAAGGCATCTGTCTCAATAATACTCCATTGATGCTGAGAGCCAACATAATCAGTGAGATTCTGATGTTTATCGGCCAATATGTCTCCTTCACCGATAGTAAGCTCGCCTGTACTGGTTCCGCTATCCAGTATAGCCCTTTCGTTCACATAATGCCTGTTGATCCCTTCTTCCTGAATACTAATAAGAATACCATTGAAATTAACAAGTTTCGTTATCGCTCCTAATCTAAAATCGTACTCTTTGATAGCAGCAATAGCAACATCACGATAACTGTCAACAAAAGAACCGAACAGGTGTTTTGTACTGAATATTATCCCGGCAGGTTTTTTATCATCACGATGAGGAATTTCATCATCAAATCCCAAATACGTTTTTTGGCTAAGGATCACATTATAGCCGGTATTGAAATCTTCTGCTTCCTTCTCCTTTTGCTTTGAGGCAAATCGTCCAATGTCCTTTATTGATCCGGGAAAGAACTTTTCTATCACTCCTTCGTGCCTTAACGCATTATTGTATGCATTTTCAGTGATAATGGTAAACGAAACACCATAAGTATAAAAATTATCAATACCCGCAGGAAGAAATCCTGGTGGAGTGCCAAAATTCAAAAGAGAGGTATCATCTTTCATGCCGGTAGCATACTTAGGATTGAACAATTGCTTCATAAACACTCTTTGCAAAAAACAATCTCCTTTGTAAAAATTCACTCCATTGACAAGTGTTGGTGTTGCTATCACATCAACAAGCTTAAAATACTTGCTGATCTTATGATAGGACGTTGATTTGATATCATAGAGATCTTCAACATCATATCCAGCCCCAAGTGGATCGGTGATATAAATATTCACAAGTTTTTGCTCAAGATTCTGGACATTGGTATCGATCCCAATATATTTATTTGAAGCAATTTCCATGTTTTCAAATTCACCAAAAAATAACCCAAGCAAATCTTCCCTGAAAAAATAAAACATAGAATCAAAATCAGTCTCTTTCCCTTCGGTGAAATAAGAAGTGTATTGATTATTATTGGACTTCTCCCATTCTTTTATGTTGTAAAGCCCTGCTGAGCCATTAAATCCGGCACCATACGTAATAACAAGCGGATCTGAGGCATCAAAATAATATGCCTCTTTTGATAGATCTGTGTCCCTTGTCGGAATAATTCCTGATAAAACAGCAAACTCAACAACATGACCATTATTAATATCCAAACTCACATTAAAATGATGATCCATAGAATAAAATCCCCATTTATCATCAACCTTTGCTGTAAAGTCGTTATAACCAAACACAGCAGTATTTATACGCTGAAATACAGGAGCTATATCATAATTGGTTATGTAGGGGAACATCGCCTCTTTCGTTGCAGGCAGCCCAATGTCTTTTTCCGGCCACATAGGAAGAACATCGTCATTCCTGTGAAGAGGTTGTGGGTTATTCATTATCATGGGAAATAAAGACACTCTCGGGTCTGTCCCCCCGGTAGCATTAAAGCATGGCAATGTCACTCCCTGGTAAAGCAGGTTAGGATTGCGGTGGCCTCGTACAAAATAAAAACCAACTACATTATCCGTAATATATTGAGTAACCAATCCAAGTGCAGCAGTAACGTCAAATTGAATTGCCATAATCTTTGAATCATTGGCAGCAGTAATAGGAGATACCACGTTATTTGGAAACCGATAAACACCACCTGTATTTACAGGACCTCCGGCACCGGCATAATCATCTGCTCCTTCCGTTGGAAACGCTTCTGTCTCTCGCCCATTCGTAAGAACAAACACCACTCCAAATGGATAAGATTCTCCCCTGAAGTAACCAACGGAACTACACACATTGGTTGCGTCATTATAATTGAACTTAGGGAACAGTATGGGGCCAATCAATTCTTTGTTGGGGAGCGTGAACGTATCATCAAATTCAGGGACAATTGCCTGAGCAAATGCCAATAGATCGGCTGCTGCGGCATCATTGAAGTTAGTGCTATCTGATACATTGCCTGCAAAATATCTGTTTTCAAGATGTGTGTGTGTTTTTGACCTGTCAAACCTGGTCTTTCTTTTCAAGAGATCCTCAAGTCCGAGATTAACAAATGTCTCATGCCCTGTGATCTCCACAGAAATGCTTCCGGTTGTTGGATTGATGTCATATAATTTATCTACTAACCCAAACTCTGTATTGCCACCGGCATCGTATTGATACCCGATTTCAACAAAACTATATGCTATATCAAGATTGGTCAAATTTAATTTTACACTTTTATCTGTTTCCTTTTCGGCTTCTTTACCAAAATGAGTGAGGAGCTCTGCATTGTAGTCACCACTGGTAATCATAACAGGACAACTCTCGGAATGAAATGAGGTTGGATTAAAGTCTTCGGTTTTGTATCGAATAAAGAAATGCCAGTTTCCTGCCCGTAGTTTCCCGGATAGGTTAAAGCCATTGAAAGCAACATCGCAATGCTTCTCTGACTCATTAATATGATTCACTACATTAGGAAAGGAGTTATTCCAATATCGTCTTGCAAATGCCGTACAATCACCATTCTGATCAAACCCTGAGTTGATAACTCTGTTTGGGTTATTGTCGTCAGCTAAGTAGAGATTAACGCTATTGTCGTAATCTTCCCTGGCAAACATACCTATCTGCTTGGTTATGTCGAAATTTAATAACGTGGTCCGAAAAACAGCAGATGGACTTGGCTGCAACCTGGCATTAACAGCTCCTGTGAAGTTAAACAAAGGAGCGTATGTCCTGGCTAATGGATCAAATCCGGTTTGTGTGCAATCCTGAAGAACGAGTGCCCTGGGAGCAGGAAAACACCCAACTTCGCCTGCACCGGTAGTGGGATTCAATGAAGCAATGTAAGCTATGCCGTTATATTCGGTTTTTCCAAGCGGCACGAATCCTTCAGTAAGCTGAAAATACTCTTCATTGCCAGCTATATTGGTAGTAACCCAACCTTTGCCTTTGACATCCAGGATACGGACATCCATAGCATTTCTGAAAGAATCATTCTGTATCCGAAGAACATCGGAGTCGCGATCCTGTCCTTTAAAGAACTCATTCTGTATGATTGGACTTGCAATCGACATTATACATCTCTGCTCATTCTTACTTTAGGCACCATATTGTACAGAATTCTGGCAACATCATTCATGTCGTCACGAGTGGTGTTTCTCATAGATGACTTCACTTTGGACACATAATGTCCAAGACGGTCCAACATAAACTCATATCTGTCAGTAGGGATATTACCATTAAGAAAATCTTCAAAATAAATCTTAGTCAGGCAATACCAATAGCAAGGTTCTTGATGACCATCCTGGATTAAGGGATATCCCCGTTCATCGACAGCAACTCCCAGGTAATCTATCTCAATGGTATATTCATCACTTACTGTACTGGGATCATTGTAATTAAACCTGAGAAAACATCCGTCAAAATCATACTTTGGTACTGCACATCGGTTGCGAAAGACACTGAGTATTCTATACACATTACAGGGAAGATCTGCTTTGTTCTTCTTCACAGTGACCGGCACACCATAGAACTTTACAAATCCTTCATATTCACCAATTTCTTCAACTTCACATTCAGCACACCATTCAACAATGTCTCCGATATCAAGATTCTTGCCTTTCACATTCCTGGCTATTCTTGCCATCACATTGTCAATAGTCACATATTTACCCACACAAACAGGTTCAATCTTCCTGGCAATGAAAGTCCTGTCTGATGAAGCCGATGTGCCTACATTGAGATTCCTTGTAAATAAAGGATTACTGAGTGATGCCGGAGTTGCCATATTATTGATTATTTTGATACATCATTGAGGCGATATTACGACCACCATTCCGATACCCCATTCTATTGCCAGCAGCCCTGCCACTACCAGCAGATCTACCGCCAATAATTCCGGTCATTACAGCAGTAGGAAGTAATTCATTTGTGAGTGCTGGTTTTTCACGAGTTTGTGGACCTAATCCTTGGAGATACTTCCCCCACCTATCTGCAAATTCATTTGCTGCTTCGGTGGTTGCACTACCAAGCTGACCAGGAGCTGTTGCACGGGCAGATGGCGTGTTCATAAGTCTGGGCACTCTTCCTATTGTGCCTTTCGCTGATGCGACTGGTTGCCTTCCATAATTTCTTAATCTTGCAGCATTTTTTTGAAAAGCAAGGCGAGACTGAAATTGTGTGTCGCTTTCTCCTGGAAGTTTAACAATCCCGCCATCGGCAAGTTCAGGATAATTTCTACGAAAAGTGCCACCTCCGGCATAGCCATAAAGGTTATCCATATTTGAAACAGTGTCCATTTGCATTGGATCAGTCATGCGACCACCAAAATTGTACATCATTTTTAATAAAGCCATGATTTAATATTTAATTTTTAATAAACTCTTCCACCTTCTTTATGCGGAGATATTTCCTGAAATGCTTTTTTTCCTGTGTATGGTTTTCCTACTTCACGTCTATACATCCTGGCAATATCTTTTTGCAGCGGAACACTTATACCTTTATGTAATTTATCAGCAGATAGGTTTTCAATAAAATCTTTAAATATTGAATATCTTTTCAGCCATGCCTCAGATCCAATAGTTTTATCACCAGCAACCGGAAATTCTTTTCCGCTAAAACCAAAATGACTTCTGACGGAGTTTCCTTCGCCAGGAGCAAATATTCCTATATTCTTTCCTGTTGAAGAAATCGGGGTGCTTTTTCCTTTTAATGACAATTTACTTGATTCTAATAAATTATATCTCGTCATCGGTCCAGTAAATCCTCCCTTTTGTTCCATTAATGATTCGATAGCACGAAGGAGCAACTCGTCTGGAGTGATTTTTTTAGGAATATTAAGTACTCCTTTGTTTGGATCCAAAATCATCTTTTCGATAGCCAGTGCTCTTTCTCCTTTTTTGGTATTAAAAGAAGTTGGGCCTAATTTCGTTCCTTCAGATGCTCCAGGAACCACCTGCTCGCCATATTGAAGTCTTGATAATTGTTCATTTATTTTTTCCTGAAAAGGTCTCTTTTGTGGAATATCAAATGATAGTTTTGTATCCTTAGTGGCAGATTCTCCACTTCTTAATTTATCAAATAGGGTTGGCGTTCTGTCGGTAATCCCTGATTCTAATTGTGCTATTTTTCCCTCTACCTTAGATAGTGCCGTACTTTTAAATGCAGGATCAGCAACCTTCGCAACCTTTGATTTCTTCATTAAATTTACAAGTTTCTTCCCAGCAGAAGCAACACCAGGCACCTTTCCCATTGCCTGCACTCCAGGGATCGGTAATGCTGCACCAATAATAGCCGTGTGATACTCCTCTGCTTCCCTTAATGCTTCTCCTGTTAATCCCTTTGGATTCATGAATGCTAAATTCGGAGCACCGCTATACTTCTTACTTCTTACGTCCGTGGACGGATAATCCGCAGAACCATATTGCTTGGATGTTCTTTTTCCTTTTTGCTCGACTTTGGTTTTGTATTCAGGATAATTCTCATATTTATACCTATGCTTTGAGGTATTGTATTTTTCCCTGAAATCAACTTCTTTTAACACAGCAAGATCACTCTCCACCTCTGCTTGTTGTTTAAGCTGTCCTATTTGTGACTTCACAGAGACAGGAACATTTGTTGATGTAGATTCAGACACAGATTTTGGACTAAAATCAAGTGGCGGATATTTCCCACCCTTTTTGCCTCCATCCTGATACATCATTTCCTGCAAAGACATAACTAATATTTGTGTCCGTTAATAATAAGATCCGCCATTCGGTTTCTGTTTACCTGGTTAAAACGAAATTTGAATATTTTCTTTGTACGCTCCCTGTATTCGTCATTGATCTTAAAGCGAGATGTAAATATCTTTCCATCTGAATGAAACTGGTAAACATAATCATCCCTGTCAAGATTTTCACAACGCTTTATCATTATGTATCCCATTCCCCTTACGGGCAATATGAATATATTGTTCTCAAGAATTATATCATCAGCAACAAGTTTGAGAAAATCCTTAAATATGTTTTTTGCTTTTTGCTGTGCTGCCCTTTCGTCAACCTCTCCGGTTAATTCTTTAAATTCAGAAAAAGGGAAACGCTTAGTATTAAATACATCATTAATTCCATTGATACTGTACACAAAGTCAATATCAGTGACCTCTTTGCTTATGAATTTTCTGCACCTCAATGTTTAAAAACGTCTTTTGGTTGAATCCTGCTTGCATGAACAAAAATCCTGGCAGCATCATTATTTACACGAATACCATCAAAATCAGCTTTCGCCTGAGCCCCTGCGGGATCACGATATTGATCTCTTCTGGCTGTATTAAAATCCTGACTTTCAGCCGGAATCGGCACATCTGTTTCTACAATATTCTTTTCTTCAAGTTGATACTCCATACCGTCAACAAAAACAGTATAGACTATAATTGGAACTCTTGGTTCACCATCGCAAACACAACTACCCATCAGGGTACTTTTTGCTGTATATTCAAATTGATGATTGACTTTGAATAATTGGCCATTAATAATATGTGCCATGGTAACTGTAAGTAATCCTAAGCTTTCTTCACTCATTGTCGTTGCGGTTGTGGTTGATTAGTTTGCTCCGGTGCCGGACTCGGTGTATCTTTTGCATTGTTAGATTCATCAGGCATCATTGGGAGCGTACTCATTAATTGCTTTATCGTCATAATCTCAATCTTTTTAACCAGGTTGAGATCTATCGGGTATTCACTGTTTTCGTTTACAAAAGAACAACTGGTGCCGGTGCATCCTTTTGAGGGATCTTCCAATACGGCAATCATTCTCAGGTAACAAAGCTTTTTTATAGAACCCGGGAAGTTCTTTACAAATGCCTTTCCACTAACGATCGTGTATGCAGGATCCTTTCCTGTATATGTAGAAGCATCTGAATATTGAAAGCCGGTAAATGACTTCCATGAGAAGGCGTGATTGCCGTCCATTGTACCAAAATACTTAATCCCTTGTTCGGCTATACCAAAAAGAAGGGGAGGGAGTTGAGCTGAGAACTCAATGATCCCGGACTTAACACCACTGCATTCGAGTTCATCACAATTTACCTGTATGCAATCGCATATCTGGTAATTGTCTTCACGAATAAAACCAAATTTCCTCTTTTCTTCCTTGAGCAACACCGCTCTGGCAACATGAATTTCATGATAAATATGCTCTATATCAATCCTTTCATCATCTGAAGAGAAATATCCCTTGAGTTGGTTTCTGATACTAAAACCGATTTCCGAAAGTTTAGCCATAATTCATAAAAACCCCTTACCAAGAAAGTTAATCCACGGTGAAGGGTTTAGGTTTTCGTTTAAAAATTACCCTGCTGCTGTCTTTTTTGCTTCTCCTTTAGTTCACGAAGTTCAGCCCAGTCGGTTACTATACCATAAAGCCAACTCCTAATCAACCAAAAGAAAGCATTTACAAAAGACGCACTCATACACACCGCAACCCATCTGAAAAGCTCCTTTAGTTCAAAAGCAACTTCTAATTGAGATATACTCAGAACATTGACATCTGATTGAAAGCACCAGATTGTCCAGTAAATAGCAGTTCCCCAAAAGCTTGCAAGACACGGACAACAAGCTATCAGTGGCCTTGCAATCCAAAAAGGCATCCATTTACGAAGAAAGAATAACCTTATTGGGAAACCTATTCTGCCCTGGTCTGTGATTTCTCTCAGACCAAGGCAGAATAAGCTCACAATTGCTATTGTCCCAAATAAACTCATTTGGATTAACAAATGGCACAAGTGCCACCATTTGCAATAGGAATAAGCCCTGCAATCGGACCGTCAAAAGCTCCAAAGTTTGCGTCAAGAGAACGTACGTAGAAATAAACGTCTTTCTCGTAATCGTTCCAATGACTCGCACCATCGAGATCTTGTTCGGCTGCAGGAAGCATTATCCTGAAGTGATACTCGCAGTAACTTACCCCCTGCAACGGCAGGTCAGGTTGAGCCCCTTGAAGTCCCCAAGGAATCGGGAACAAGCGGTTCATGTAGTTGGAGTCCAATACGGCTGTAACAAAAGGCACAGTTTCTACGATGTTTGCTGATGTGGCAAATACATCGAAGTTACCTGTGGTGAATCCCACAGCGGCTTTATTGTAGTCGTAATCACAAATACCGGTGAGGGTAATTGTGTTGACTCCGCAACTTGCGGTAACACATGCAAATGGATCCGCATTAATCTGTGCGGTAATTGCTGCACAAACAGCTGCTGCTGTCGGTGTAGCTCCATTTGGATCCTGGTAGCAATAGACTTTCGGTGACGGAAAAGTGGTGTGCGTCTCATAGTCGTACAAGTCCGGAAGACAAGTAACCTGAAGACACCACTCATACGGACACTCGCATGTGGTTGGAATCAACACCTCAACAGTCACTGCTCTCGGCACGCAGGCCGTAGTGCAAGATTTGTGAGATGCATTAACCAATGCCACAGTCACGTCTCCCCAAGGAAGAATAGTTGCTGATGTATTCACAACAACATTTGCGATTTGAGCAGGATCTATATTGTTAATTAAGATCCTGTCTGCTTGTCTTCGTAGCATGTTTTCTCAATTTTAGATTAATAATTATTGAATTGACTGAGCATCCTCAATCATTTTGCCTTGATATCTTGGCGACTCTGATTGCTGAAGCTTTTTTCTGACACACAAATCTACGATTTCTTCCCGGATATGTATAGGAAGCTCACAGTCCACCTGTGGGACACTGACTCTGATGTCTCTTGGATACCTTATATATTCCATTCGACATTCAGATGCCCACGAATCGGTTCCTGTGATCACCTTTACATTATTTCCGATGATTTCGTAATACACACGCTCATCCTTCGGTTTGTTCCAGGGGTCCCTGACGATTTCAAAACGCTTATCGCTTTTCATCACCTTGGCTTTTAAGAAATCACTGATGCCCGTTAGCCCGCATACGTTATTCACGTAATTGAGTTTGAGCGAAACATTCAGCATAAACATATAGCCATGATTGTCGCCATTAGGATTTCCCGTGGTTGTAACAAATGCCTGGTCGTTGTACGGAAGTACAAAGAGTTCTTCAGTTGCTACATTATTTCCTGTATTTGCTATTACATCAACAACATGAAGGATCCGAAGATCATCAATGCGTTTCTGTATTAACTCAACCTCATGGTAACGGTTCTTAACAACCTCATGTTGACAATTATTTACCAACAAATCCCATTCGGTAGGAAATATCGTACCGGTTTGCTCCTTGTTGTAAAACTCCAAGGTAGCATCATACATCTGCTGTGCGGTTCGTATGATCATTATTCAGCTTCGGCAGGAGTCCCCTGCTCTTCTGTTTTTTCTTTAACAACTTCTTCCTCTGGCTCGGCAGCAGGAACAGAAGTTTCTTGAGGTGCTTCAGTTGAAGATTCTATTGTAGCATCATTAGCAGTCCCGGCAGGAGCAGGATTATCGAGTTCTTTGATCTGTTTCACCCACGATGTAATCAGTGAGTTGTTCTTTGGATCCTTCATCCACTCAATCGAATAATCTTCATTGATGCCGATAAGTTCATTACCGTACATGAATTTGCCATTCTCCATGTGAAGAACAGCACGATCTACGAGTTTGTGGAGGAATTGCTTATGTTTCCTGTTTCTGTCAGTGTAAGCACTGATTATCTTTTCCGGATCCTCATCAGCCAGGTCATAGAGTTTGCCTTCTATTTGAGTGGCAGAAAGACTTCTTGCCCAAACCTGCATAAGGCGGGCGAAGTCCATCATTTCCTCAAGAGACATGCTTTTAATAAAATTAAAGGCCTCTATTTTTTCCCTTGTTTTACTGATGGTGATTTTTGCTTCTTCTTCTTTATCCTCAACATAAAAACGATGAACCAAAGGGTTTACCGATTTCTTATTATCAGCCAATGCCAAATCAAGCATAATGAACTTGAAAACAATAGCATCAATTGGATTATTGAGGTCAAAGGTTTGAAGATGCTTAACCGGAATACTTGTTTCTTCATCGATGACATAAGGGCACGCAGCTTTTTCTTCATCATTTTTGAAGCTTTGGCCGGTATCGTACTGCTTTGTCTTTTCGTTGAACTTGGGAGCTATGAAGTACGGTGCAACATTGTACTTACTGTCCACTGCTATGAGTCTGACGGTCTTTTTTTCCATTTTTGAGTCTGTTTAATGATTAACAATTGATTCTTACGGCTTATACAGCTCTGCAAAGCCAAAGTGGTTCTTCAGACATAGACCTGTTTCTGAAAGAATCTGACACTGGTATCCATCCACTGAGTTGCTGGCATACTCCATGCGGCCAGTTCCTCCGGGTTGTGACATACCGGTGACAACTTTCTTAACAAACCTACGGTCTTCAGCACCGTTTCCGAGAGAGACAAGCTCTACGTTCGGATCTCCACCAATGGTGTTCCCCAGTGATACGAAGAAACCTCTGTGAGATTCCTTATTGACACCAAAGATGTCAGTATCCTGCGGCCTCCAAGCGGCATCCATCGCCTTGTTCCATGCAACGACTAATTTCACACCACCCATTTCGTAAGAGTTAAACGCAACTTTTACTCCTTGTTGGCGATCTTTTTCGCTGACGAACAACGGTTGTGGATTGTACTTGAATACATCACGCATCAAACGTTGGAAATTCCAAACAAAGGCCTGGCCACCCATCACAAACACCTCGGTTAATCCATCTGAAGTGGTCAGCAGTTGGAGATTCTGCATCACGTTCTCCAGAACACGGATATTTAAGGTATTGTATTGATACTTCAATGAAGCATCACCTTGGGCAACAATTCCATCACCTTGAATGATCTCACGACCTTGCAAGTCACGAAGGAACACCTTCTCGTTCTGATCAATTGAAGCACGTCCAAAGATCAGTTGATTTTCCCTGGCATAAGCCCATCTACGGAGCATATCCATTTCCTGGTATTTGAACCACAGCTTTTGGCCGTTATGCTCAACCCACAGTACGGTGCTATTCGCTGATCCTGAGATCGAGAATTGCATCCTTTGGATAGTCATGTAGTTGGTGTGCCACTCAGGGAAGGTATTTTTCTCATACCCTGTTTCACTCATTTCATGGAAAGCAGTATAGCTAAAGCCAACTTCACTTCCATCAGAAACTAATGCCGGAGGCACAAAAGCACCGGTAACATTAGTCACGAGTTTACATTTGTAAACCCACTGCCCGCTGAGTTGTTCATACGGGAACTCATCCATCACCTGAATGATGGTCCTGCGATCCTTTAATTCCAATGTATCATTGGGAGAAAAGAAGTTTGTATCCAGGTAAAGCAGAAAAACGCTTCCGTTGATACCGGGTGTTACCGTAGCACCACCTTGATCGTCAGTTGCATCCGCAATACAGACACCTTTTCTGAATGGATACCCCTTAAGGGCCCACATGAACTTCCGGTTACCAATAACCTTAAAGTCCTTAGATGTCATGTCGGGAGTTAAACCCTTCTTGGCAAGACCTCTCCTGGCTAAATAGGATGAGAAAGCGGTAAAATTATCCTCGAACAAGTTCACCACATTGGTTGAAATCTCAGGGCGAGTCAGCAATGCTGCTGCCAGAGAATTCGTCATGGTGGTTCTGTTCGCATCAAAAGTACCAGTTCCAAGAATTTTCATGTTTTCTCAAATTTGATTAATACTAAGTAAATTATACCGGGTTAGCCGGTCCTTGTAGCCCTTCGGGTGCTGTTAAAGCATCCAAATCTACCTGACCAGGTTCCGGTCCGCCTCCGCCAGCACCTTGTTTTGGCCGAGGTTTTGGATCTATCTTGCTGAGAAGATCCGATTTCGCTCCTTCTTTTGCGTCTGTTATTGCTGCACGGACTTTTGAATCTCCTTTCCAAAGCATATATGCTACCTTGACTAAATTTTCGTTGCTTTGCAACTGTTCCATCAAGGGAGCTACTCCGGCTTCATTTGGCGTTACCATTGTCTTAAAAACATCTGCGAACTCTGCTTTGTCAACTTTGTTGATCTGCAGACCATAAACGTCCTCAAGAGAATTAATAGCCGTTAACGATTCGGTAATCTGATTCGTTCTTTGTTGATTCGTTAAGTCTGTTTTAGCTTTGGTCTCTGCTGCTCTTGTTTGCTGTAAATTTTCTACAGCTTGAGCTTGTTGGGTGGAATACTCAGCCCTTAATTTGTCTGCTTCAAAATCAACCGCTCCTCTGCTATTCAAACTTTCGATGTTTTCAGCAATCTTCGCATCGTCCCACTTGTAAACGTCTTTAAAGTGTTGTTTGAGCAGATCCTCGGCTGGCATCTTGGCCACATCACTAAGGGTACTGTATTCCTGCATTATCTTGTCAAATTCAACACCCTCACCGAGGGCTTTTTGAATTCGTAATACGTCTGGATGTAATTGTTGTTCCGCAGCATACTGCATTACTTCCTGCATGAACTCAACATAATTTTCACCGGTTACGGTTTCGGGTACTTTAAAATCCTCCGGCAATCCCATTTTTGTTTTAAAATTTGCCAACACATCTTGCCACGGCTCATCTGTTGTCGGGCTTGGATCAGGATCAGGTGTCGGATCGGGTACAGGATCTGCCTGGGGATCAGGGGTGGGATCTGTTGCCGGTGCAGGATCGGCTTCTCCCGATGGCTTAACTTCAGGCATTGTTTTTGTCAAATCATCACCATGTATATGCGGTGCCGGATCTTGTTCGGGATCAAGGAGGTCTTCTTCTGATTGAGGTGCAGGATCAGGTGCTCCTGGTACAGGATCCTGATTAACATCAATCACTTCACTTCCTTCCGGTGCGGAAAGAGCATCGAGGTTAGGTGCTGCACTGGGATCGATTGTCGGTACAGGAACTGGCTCTTGGGCTGGTTCTGGTGCTGGATCTGGTTGTTTTGGTTCTGTCATTTTGGTAATTTTAGTTAACTTAGTTCTTGTTTCTGCGGTCAAATATAGTTAATTTTTATCAGACACCTTTTCTGGTCTCTTTTTATTTCCCTCCTGAACATCATCAATAGTCGCCTCGATCCCCTTTATAGCAAGTTCAGTTTTACTTAATTCATATTCCATATTCGCTTGCCGTTTGTCTTCCTGAAGGAAGGCAGTTTCCATTTCCTGCTCATTGTCAATTTTCTGCTGACCTTGATTAGCTTCTACGCTTTGCTCTTGCTGTGCAAGACCTTGCTCTATATTAAATTTCTGTTTTTCCCAATCAAGTTTAGCGTGTTCTACATCAACAGACAATTGCTTTATGTCACCTTTTTGCTTTTCAAGAAGCATTTTAAACTCATTGTCGGCTTCTTTTTGCTGTACTACCATCTGGCTCCTGGCTTGCTCATCCTCCATATTATTTTTTCTGGAAATCTCAGTATATTTATCAACAGTTTTTTCCAGTTCACGTATATTTTCAATACGGAACATTTTTACCATTTGGGCAAAATTCATTTCACCTTTCTGAAATGTACCAAAAGCAACCTGACGCATATCATTAATCAGTTTATTCTCTTTGCCACTATCAGAAACAAATATATCATAGTCAGCCCGATTGATCTGACCTTTTGGAATATTAAGCAACTCCTGCCCCATATCACCAAGCACATAAGAACCCCTCTTTCCGTCCTTCCATGCAATCTTGCACAAATTAGCCAACCTGGTAAGAACTTCCTTTTTGACCTTATCGTGCTTGTAATACATAATCTCAGTGACCAAACTACTCATTTGAATGCTCTGCTCGGTAGTGCCTACCTGATCAGTGGGAGCCACTTCACCCATACGCTGACGAGAAACACCCATTACGTCACCACATAAAGATTCCAGGTGATCGAGTACAGTTAAAAGATACTGAATGGATTGCCCAAGCGTATCATCAAACTGCTGGAACTGATTAAAGGTAGGTTGCCGGTTAAGCCCGGAGCGAACACTCTGTATCCAACCAATTCCCAATTTTCTCTGATATGTCCATTCGGTCATGCTCATTCCTTCGGGTTTCTGGCTCTTATCCATAATGAACCCCTTTACGCCCGATAGAGCTATCCACAACTCTTTGTGGTAATGAACGAGGTTGTATAGTATCTGAATGTCCTTTGCTGCCCAAACAAGCGAATACGGACGCCTGGTATAATAATTAAACGCAGGCCCAACATAAGGAAGCTTAATGCGAGAATATCGATCTATACGCCTTACTACATTCTTTTTTCTGGTTCTGAGAAAAATATCCTGATCGATAACAACGCCCGCATACAAATCATTTATGTACCCCTTTTCCTTTTCCTCTCCTTTGTCTGGCCTGACTCTATCGCCATCCTTCATTAGTTTAGTGAAGAATTTGCCTTCTTGATGGGGATTAGGTGACTTTTTGAATTCAAGTTTTCTCGGTGATTGCCAGTAACACATGGATACACGAATTACATTTGCATAATCCTCAGCATTGCCATATAGCGTATCTGATCCACAACCATCAACTGAAGTATTCCCGGAGCCAATACTATTAGCACCGTGATTATAGCCATAAGATCCGTAACCGTAACCTGATTGAGTGTTGATATAAGATGACCTCTTTTTGAGTTTTTCCATTGCCTCGAAGTCAATCTCGTCTCCCATCTCATCAACTATCTGATTGACACTCATCCATCGCTCTTCCATGCACCATTCTGCATCACCAACATCTGTAATTTCACTATCGCCACCATAATAAAATCCCATGATATCTGTCTTCCTGGCAACAGGATCAGGCATCCCAGGCTCCCAATCAACATAATAATATTCCTTGTCAGTGATCACGCGATCTTCCATGCCCTGAGAAAACATCTGATGAAGTTCTTGGTTGGCAATAAGATATTGAACTCCTCTTTCAGATAAGACCTCAAGGAATTCCTTGTAATCATATTTAAACAGAAATTCCGTCTTCTCTAATTCGTCAGAAGAAAGGATCCGTTGATGATTAATTATGTAATCAGAATAGTCGAGTTGGGTGTTGATTTGTTCAACCTGCATTTGCATTTCAGGAGGAATTGGTTCTCCTGATTCTTGAAATTGAGCAACCTGTTGTTGAATTTGAGATTTTTGAATAGCAATTTCTTTTTGAGCAAGAGCATGTTGGTCGTGAATACCTTTGATGTTGGCAGTCATTTTACCAACGATGTATTCAAACTTCTTGTCTTCTTTGCTCTTAATGGAGGTGGTATCAATAGTATATGCACGAAAGCTGAATGGCCGCTTGGTTTCCTCACTAATCAAGCGATCACCTTTAGGACGAATAAGAGGAACAAAGCGAACCTTGGCAGGATATTCATAATCTCCCACCTTTCTGAGATAATCATAGTTTGATTCTTCCTGAATACCATGCCAGATATCATAGCAGAACTTATCCCTGGCTTTTGATACACGACTGGTTTGAGACATCTGTACAATGGAGGCACAGCACTTGATCATCCAGTCCTTGTCCTTCTTCCACTCTGGTATGTTTTGATTAGGCAATGGCATTGGCTACTGGTTTTTCTTTTTCTATTGATTTTTCAAATCCTCGCTCAAAGTTACCATGTTTTGAACTCTTGTAATACAGAAAATCGTTTTTCGGTTTCTTGTCAACTTTCTTGATTTGTATATCTATATCGTCAAGCATGTGTACTATTGCGAGAGATGAGGATATTGTAATGTCACAATTATATTTAGGATCCTTACGAAACTTAATCGCTTTTTCAATCTGAACCAGATCAAACATATTCTCAACATTCTTTTCGATATAATCCCGATAAGAAAGCATCCAGAAATCCTTAGTAGATGGATCAATTCCATATCGATTAGAAGCCTTGCTGTCCTTCGTATTTGAATAGGCAATCATTGGGCGTAATTTCAAATAACCTTCAAAACCATTTCGCTTATACCAATCAAAGATAAGAATGTTTGACCACTCAATAAGATTAGGGGCCTTGTAATACATGCAAAGTTTCGCTGTTGTTTCATAAAATTCATTTGCTTCAGGAGGCCTTCCGGTGTACCTGGCGACAAACATTCTTGATGTTGCTTCGGCATTTCTGAATGTTTTGATAATAGAACAAGAACCCTCCGATGAAGATGTCTCAGCACTATCCCTATCATAACTATCAGTGCCGGCTTTATACAAATTCAAAAACACCTCTTTGTTCTCGTCACGCTCCGGATGTTCCATAATTAAAACATCGCCATCATCATCATTATAAAATTCTGCATCTGTTATCACACCAAGTTCGTTCTTCACCCATCTTAATCTTCCAAGATCGGGCATTGCCCTGAGTTTCTTATTGTTTTTAATTCTTGCAAATTGCTCATTAAGCTTTGCCTGGTTAAACATATTCCCGCCGGTTCTCATAAACGCCTCATCCGGAATCAACGGCATCTGCGTTATCTCAGTAATAAACGCATTGGCTTTTGTTGATTTGCGGGCCCTTTCACGATTTTCCAGTATCTTTTTAGTTGAAGCATCCTTGTCGCTGTTGCCATCCCTGTCAATGATAAAGTATTTCCATCCCGGAACAAAATAACCGGTTGGCTCTCCACCTACATCGTAATTATTTTTATACGATATCATATTGTAAGCATCGGGATTATAAAATATTTCTTCAAGATCAGCAGCTCCTTTTTCCATATCGCCTCCGGTGCCTACGATAATTGCAAGACCGGTTGCCACTCCTTCTGCCTCAAGTGCCGGTTGAATATATTTGAATGATTCAATAAGCCCGGGAAACTTTCCGCCCTCTTCAAAGTAAATAAGGGAAGGGGATAATCCGATGGTAGCTTGTGGATTATTATGAGATGTCCTGTTGTACACCTCGCTTTGATAACCTCTCCATTCCGGAGTACCGTTGACGATTACCTTATACCTGGACTGAATAAACTCAAGCTTATCCGGGTTTCTTCTCTTGTAGAATTCCGTATCATTCAAACTGTTTAGACCACGCAAAACCATCCTCATGGTTGCGTTGGAATACTTTTCTTCTCCCGCAGTAATTACCGTTTGAGAATGAGGAAACAAACTAAACTCCCTCCCCATGATAGAGGCGTGCTTCTCAGAGAAACCAGATTGCCTTCTCTTTACCACACACATATGCTTTCCTTGAATTCTGCATTGATCAAGAGCATCAAAATACTCAAGATCCATATCAAGAAATCTTGGGGATATGAGAGTTTTTCTTCCTCCTCTTTTTTTTGTTCCGCGAATCTTCCAGAAATTCAAATACCAATAATAATCACCGGTTATCTTTGTTCCGGCAACAGAATAACCATTCAAGCAACGATCACGCTGTTCTTTCCACCATAACTGATACTCTACGGACTTAGGATGTGCTCCGGTAATACCGTATTTAACTACTGGCGAAAAGTATTCTGTGTTGGTAAACATCACTTAATTAACTTATAAGTTAAGTAAGAACCTATAAAAGCAGAACCAACTGCAAATACGATTCTTGTAACTTTAAGTTTCTTGATTTTCTTTTCTTTCCTGATTAACTGCAACTGCAGATTCTCGGATATTTTTTCATGGTCATCAATTATTGCCTGCTGAAGATCTATCTGATCACCTAAATTAATAATCTGATCTTCTTTGACAATTACCAATGATCGGTAATTATTATTCTGAGAAAAAAGGGTGTCGCTTAGCTCTTGATATTCATATTTTGTGACAATGATGCCATTTATCTTCCGGGCTTGTCCGATTGATATTATGACACAAGTATCACCATCAATGATTATCTTCTTTGGATAACTCTGCTGAGAGAAACCCGATAGTCCCATCAGCATTAAGAGTGCGAATGTTGTTGCGAATAACTTCATATTTCTTGTGTATGATTTCTGGATTTTCTTCTTGTCTGGCGATTACCGCCTGAAGCGAATCTGATCGCTGCTCTAAGCTGACATATTCAACCTTTTTGAATTCGAGCTGTTCCTGGGTTATCCGGATGCTTTCTTTTAATCTTGCATTCTCCTCAATAAATTCAGTGTCCGTTTTCGGATCCTGAATCCACAAGTACACGTTCAATCCTAAAGACAGAACACACAATATGCAAAGAACAATATGACCTTTATTTACCATCATTCTGGTAAAATCTGGCCGTCTTCATCATATCCTTCATCATAATATTCGTCATAATAAGGATCTTCTGGATATCCCTCATCTTCTGATGTCAGTGCCCAATAGAAAAACCAAACAACCAACAAAATGAGCATAACCCACCAATGCTTTTTAAATATCTTGCCAATCTTAGTCAAGATACTATCAACAGTATCTAATCCTTTGTCTGCCTTTTTAAGATCAGTCATTACTGTGTTTTTGGCAAAACCTGACCATTCTTATTAGTACCGCTTGGTCTGCTTGTTTCGCCCCATAAATACATATACAACGGAGCATTAAGAGCAGCCAATCCGGTTCCAAGAGCCATAAGATCTACTCCTTTGTAGATTCCATAGGCAAAAATCAAAAAGTTTACAATCAAGACAATTGTCATTGACTTCATGCGTTTGCTTTTCATATCAAATCTTTTTCTTCGATTAATGTATACGTGAAACTGTTGCCGTAAAGCTTTTCAGCTTGCTTGCACCAGTAAATAAAGTCATCATATTCATCAGGATCATTTCTTACCTGACAACCGGCACTCCATTTGTCCACTTGAACACTTTCCCATTTAGAGTTAGCACGATGTTGATTGATTCCAAAAAAACCGGTTTCTTCTTTTGCGGTATCAAAATCAAGTTCCTTGTCCTTGTCATCATCACGAAGGACAGTAACTTTTTTACGTTGAGTGAGAGCATCATATTTACCCTGGTGAAGACCTAACTGCCAGCATCCACGATACTGTCCTGGCTTTAATATAGCAGTTCCGAGTTTGTTGAGTGGATGCTCTAACCAATAAGTTCCGGGATCAGTGGTGCCGGTATGGACATGGAAATACCATGATCCACTATATTTCCACATGACAACAAAAAGATCATCGAATGAATTGGGTTCCCTGGAAATGGCACGAATTCCGATGATGTTGAGGTTGTATTCTTGGGTATCGTTCTCAAAAATGACATAACCTTTCGCTTTAAGCGTTTCGATTAATTGATCTGCTGATAAGTCTGATGGTCTCATGATTGTGGAGTTGTTGGCTCTATTGGTGTTTCTCGTGGGGATTCATGTTCCATTGGAGGAGCAACTTCGGTGTTATCTGTAATTAAATAATCAAAAAGCAAATGCATATTTGGGATTCCTCCCAGTTTTTCAGTAGATTCAAGAAATTCGCTGAGTTTGATTTCTTGTAATGTGATATCGACATCCTGATTCATTAACTCCATATATTCATGATTGAAAATCTTTTGATTTTCGGGAGTTACTTCAGAAATTCCATTTTCATTTTTTTCCCCATATTGATCAACCAATTTCAATCGAACTTGTTCGACAACTTCAAGTTCATTAACAAGCACCTTCCTGTTTTTTGAAAGAGCAAGCATGATCTTAACACTTAAATTCAGGTCTTCTTTGGTTGCGATGGCATCTATGACGCCAACAAGAGCATTTACTGTTCCGTTTGATAGTTTCATAATCTTTAGTCTGTTTTTCTGGTTAATTATTTGTCTTTGATATCAATAAGCAATAGTAGTATTTTTTGCATATCGTCTTGTTGTTTATCTGCATTTTCTTTTATCAACAGATTAATGGCTTCGATATCAGTATTGATATTCTTAATGCTTTGCTTCATTTGAATGACCTCTCCTTCGATCCTAACCGGCCTGGCTTCTGCTTTCTTAACAGTATCTTCAAGAACAGCAAATTCCTTTTTCATCTCAGGAACCGTCTTTGTTACCACCTCATAGGTATCAAAAGCAAAAACAATAAGTATCCCAACGGCACCTATTGTTAATGTCACAAGAGCAGTAATGGATTTATCCCTTACTTGCTTCCAGAATGTTTTGCCATTGTTCATTATTTAACAATTTCAACAACATTAGAGTATCCGCCACCGGCAGGATCAAGAAGCCATGCATTGAGTTTGTCGTGAATGAGATCATTAGGAGCAATAGCATTGCTGTCCCATTCTGCTTCTGTGATAGTCACTTGGCACTGCCTTTGTAGATTGCTCCACAATAATGGTTCTTTCCCCGAATCTAAATTTGCCACACTGCTAAAGTATTGCAATTTCAAATTGAATGTGAGATCCCCCATTCCGCCACCGGTTGAAGCTCCTTGTGCTGCCGTAACAACAGCAACTATTCCCGTGAGAGAAGTACCCCCTGTCGGATCAGAAATTGAGTCGTTGATTTGATTACATTTCGTTGCCATGATAATTAGTATTAAAATTGATTTAAAAACTTTTACCGCTTCTTACTATGTCTCTGCAATTATTACAGAATTGTTGATCAGTCAATGCAGGGTCATCAACTGTAAACTCTGCATTGGTCAGCCGTGAAATCAGTCCGTTGGTTGCGTAGATAGTAGTTGCTGTGCTAAGCAACCAATCCTCAATGCCCTCCAATCCGTCCTCTGCTTTTAACAATGTTCCAAACTGCTCAAACTGGTCTTTCTCAAAATCCTTTCTTAACTGCCTTTCGGCTTTCAGTCCGTCTGCTTTTCCCAATTTATTATAGGCATAGCTAATAAGTTTATCAAATCTTACGCTTCTGCCAGTTGATGCTGACTTAATATAATAGCGAATATATTCATCCGCTTGCACTGCTCCTCCCGCCTCTGTTGCAAAGAATACAAGCCCCTGTCCGTCTATGATTTTAGTGGGGCAGTATTTCAAGGCTATTTGCTTCTCTGTTGCCGAAAGCAATGCCCATGTTGCATAAGTAGCTCCCGCTATTGCCTCAATCTTGGCTTTGATTATTTCCTGCAAGGTTTTCCAATCGTAGAAATCCACTTGCAAATAAGAAGGGCTCAATACCCCAAATCCTAAGCCAGAAAAATCCTTTGCCCTTCTTTCACAATACTTGTCAAAGTTCTCTGCCGTTGAGGCTTCGGTGAAACCTATTGGTGCGGCTGTAATATCATCCTGCACTATTACGGCAGGGATTGATTCGTTATTTTCTAAATAGAGTTTCATTATATTGTTGATGTATTTGAAGCCCGCCAGCGATTATTAGCGGAATCATATTTGATTATTCCCGTTTTTTCTGCATCTATTACTAAATCAGCCCCCATAAGAAATCTATTTGCTGCCGTACTCAAAGCATCGTTATCTGTTAAGGTAATTGTAAAACCGCCTACATTCACAATGAAAATAAGTTGGGGAGCATTAGAGGTTGGGGCTTGTAGCCCTGTTATATCAACAGCTTCGCTTGAATCCAAATGAATACTATTACAAGTAGCAAGCCCTGTTGGGCTGTAATTGTTTTGGTCTACTGTAATTTGTGGCGGAATGATGTTCTTGTTCGGCAAAATAGCCGTCTTTAAATCAATTCCTGCCTCGGTTACTTCAAAAAATTCTCCCATTTTATCCTATTATTACCCAATTAGGGACTGCTGGCGTACCGTTATTGCCTTCCCATTGGTCGGTTGTGGTATTGTATAAAAGCAATCCCTTTGCTGGTAAGGTAATTGCACTTCGTTGTACGGTTGTCATTCTTGGTAACAATAATCCCTGAGTAGTTGAAACCATTTCCAATAATGCAGATGCGTCTGGAGTAGTGGTTCCGATACCTACCGAACCATTCGCTACAAGTAATCCATAATTTGTAGCCCCACCTGTTGCATCAAAATATCCTGCAATATTAGTTCCGGTTGATGTTACTTTTGCTTCTGCAAACAAAGAATAATTCGTACCTGTTGCTTTTTGAGTAACAGTGTGCAGGGCTTTATCAACAGCAGGCAGATCAGTATTAATCTGTCTGATTATTGCTGTGGCCGTGGTAGATAAAGCAACTCCCAGGCTAAGTCTTTGGTTGGCTCCGGAGAATTGAAAATCGCCTTGTGTTGACGAGATAGCTAAATTCGTAGTTGCTCCTGTTGCCCCAATTGCCAATCCCACATGAAGCGTACCTCCTGCTCCGGTTGCAAATAATTGCATTCCGTAATCTGTTCCTGTTGTGCCGCCATTCCAAATATAAGCAGATGTGCCAAACGTATTGCTTATATTCCTGATATATAAGTTAAAATCGGTACTTGCCCCTGCCCAACCAAGATTAACACCTCCGCCTCTTTGAACTGTGAATAAATCTGCCAATGTGCTGCTTTCGATGTTTAATACATTGGCTTCTACTCCATCGTCCACTACATTGAGAATCGCATTTGGCGTAATTGTTCCAATACCCACTAAGCCGTCTTCCCTCGCTGCTATTATTGGTGCTGAAGCAGAACTTATGAATTGGGCAGCGTAAGTATTAGTGGCATCGCTTTGCACGGTCAGTTTTGTTGAAACAACAGCAGAAGCACCTATTCTGACAAAATTAGCAGCACCTGCTCCGATTGTGATATTAGAAGATGCGAGATCCACCAATTCATTGGATCCCAGAAATAATCTTCCGATGGCTGCACCGGCAGTAATAATAATATCCGTTCCGTCAACAGTAAACATTTCGACTGTATTGGAAGCACTTTTATACCTCAGTGTTCCATCCAACCCTGTTCCTAAGCGAATTTCGTCATCGTCAAGCAAATTAGGATGATTACCGCCCGATGTAGGCCCGGCAGCAAGTGTTTGTGCCCATGTTGGAAAATCCAAAGTAATCGCTTCAAACCTCGATGAAGCAGCATTGTATATGAGCATGTACGTCATTCCGGCAACAAGATCATTAGCTTGTAGTGCACCGCCGCCATTCCTTGAAATGCTTATTGGAGCAAGTCCTTCTATGGAAAGAGTGGAAGCACCGGAATTATTGACATCAGGAGTTATGAAATAAGCACCATTATCAATATAAGCACTAAGCTTTACGCTGAATGCATTGACAGCTACTTCATAGTCACTGATCCCGAGTGTTTGCTCGATTGCAGGACCTACACCTTGTATAATATTTTTGTCCATTGTATGTAGTTATTCAACAAGAGCATCAACCAATATTGAACTGATCTGAGGATTGATACTTGCGTTATTTGGTACATTAGATGTTACAAATCCGGTTATTTTCACATCTTGAGTGGTGGCAGGTTCCGGCACAACTGATTCACTGGGAGCAATGATCTTTCCACCGTCAAGAACGAGAATGGTATCACTTGGAGCAACCCCGCCTTTAAAATAGCCATCTTCCGTGCCTACGCCCTGGTGATGACAGACTCCCTTATGAAATAATTTATTACCAAGTTTCACTGTGGCGGTTACGGTGGTCCTTCCAATAGAAATGACATATCCTGTACCGGAACCGCTGGCGTTTGTGTTGATGACATCCCCATAAATCCTCACTTCTTTTGTGCCGGACCCAACATAAACTGATTCGTCTATATGATTAGATGTGATGTGTCCCCTGTGAAGAAGAGAACCACCGGTTACGGTGGCCGTAACAATTCCACGATAAAGAGCAGTGGTTATATCACCAACAATCTCAAGATCTCCTGCTTCGTGCCAAACAACTGCATTTGCATCTGTCGCAGCAGCGGTCATGGCTGTTCTTGTATCCCTGATCTTTCCGTAAACCTCAAGACTTGTAGCTGCTCCGTTGGTACTGTCTGTTTTGATCGCAGCAAAATTAAGTGCCCCTGTTGGTGAATAAATATTATTGATGAACAATTGAACCAATCCGGCTGTCCATCCTATAAATTGAATTGTATGTCCGCCATCTGTGGACTTACTGATGTTATCCGCAATAACTTCTCCCTGGGCACCGCCATTACACAAAAGAGCATTTCCTGTGCTGGGATCAGAATTCAAAATATTGGGAATTTCAACACGGAATGCCCCTTGCGTAAACTCAAGAGTACTGTTTCCTGTGCTGGTAATTCTGTCTCCTTCAAAAACTATACTTCCCGTAAGGGCAGCCAGGCGAACAACCTGAAGTGAACTTGTAAATACTCCGTGCCCGGTGACAGTTATCGGGATGTCCGTGGAAATATCAAATATGATAATGGTTGCATTAACCACAGCTCCGGTGGCGAAATGAAAATCAAGTTGTTTTGTTGCCAGGTTGCTTACCGGGGCGTATGTGCCCGGCCAGACATGAATGGTGTCACCGGCCACTGCCGCAGCAACAGCCGCTTCGATTGTGGCGAATGCTTTTGACATGTCTTCTCTCGCTCCCAATCCGTCATTCCCGTAAGCAGCATCAACAAATACAGTGTCATTGACTTCTACCGCAACCGCACTTGGCCCGGCAATCTGCAACCAGAAACCGGCAGCAAATTCAAGAGCAAATGTGTCGAGGCCATTGAAATCCTGGGTTGCCACAAAATAATCACCGGTAACGGTGTCCCTGGTTTCTTCGCCTTCATCCCATTCACCTTTTGGTGCCCAGTCAATAATGCCCGCTTTACGAAGTTCGGAACTGCGGCCTCCGCCCGGTCCACCATGACTCCGCATTGAGGTATCACCAAATACAGTTTTCTCATCGAGAAACAATTTGGTATTTCGGAAAAGAATATTTAAAAGCATAATTTAAGTTTTTATGTACAACAGAACCCATCAAATGCATCTCCAAACTTGAAGATGAAGAATTCATTTTGAGTTCCACCTGACATTACAGTTGGATAAAAATGATGAAGTTCCGGATTTGGAATAGTTATTGGGCTGCAACACGCATCTGAGATACGTTGTTTCAGGTTATGGGAATTATATCCCCATATACTTGGAAATGTATTTCCGTTATTCTCGTCTGAGAACATACCGTTTCCTACATGTGGATCCCTTTTGAATGGATCAAGACCTTTTTCTCTGAATATAAGTGACATAATATTTTGATTTTATTAACAATTTATACAATCCTGTTCTACTAATTCCGGTGTGATTTCTGTGGTGATGCCAGATCCACCGCAGCATGAAGATGTGGTTGACTGGTTACAACATGATCCTGTATCTTCCGCAGGACAATCGCAAGCAAGGCCGGCACAACATTCATCTTCATTGGTAAAAAGCGAACTCTCTTCCTCGACGGACTTGTCCGGGAAGACTGAGTGGTTGCCTCTATTTCTAAACATTGTACTCATTGATTCTCGCTGTCTTCAAACATTGTTTTTACTCCTCCCCCTACTGCCTTCTCCTGGGCTTCTCTGTATATCTGCTGCTTGAATCTTTCCTGTAATTTCAAAAGCTTTTCGGCACCGTCCATTGTTTCAACCACCAATTTGTGATTATCTTCATCAAGTTTGGTGTCTTTCCAAAACTGAAGATATTGCTCTATCTTTCTATTAGCCCCCTCCAATAATTGTTCCGCGTAGGAATATTGAAGGATATTTAACTTTTTGATCAACGCCTGAACTTCTTCAAGCTTCTCTAATTTCTGAGGGTACTTTTTGTCTTGGAATCTGTCGTGGCCAACCAGGATCTTTCGTTCTTCTAAAAATACGTCATGAAATGGACTATTTTTATCATAACAGTGGTACACGTAGTCGATAAGCTTGTGAAACCTTTCTTTGTCCTTCGTCTTGTCCTTATCATAAAGGACTTTGATTTCCGGAATCGACAGAGACTCAGGACTTACTTTGACCTTTCCGTTCTTTAATTCAAAGAGCATCATTATCACTCAGCCACCGCAACAGCCGGTTCCTCTTGTGGTTCTACGCTTTCTGTCAGGTCCGGGTTACCATCAGTGAATGGAATAAGTTCCATCGTGAGAAATCTACCCTTGTCATACCGCCCGTCATCATCGAACCAATGGCAATCAACACCGACAACAAATTTCTTGCGAATGTCATTTCCATTTTCGTCCTTGATTGTCTTGGACTGTTTTTTGATTTCATCAACAAGCATTTTTCTATTTGGCCAATCCCGATGTGCTACTGCAACACCGGCTTTGATCCAATACCTGTCTGATTTGTTTTCGACCTTGTGATCTGGTTTGTCTTTTGGCATCTTTGGAATTTGGCTGTAAATAAAATGAATAAAATTGAGAAAATCTCAATTTATTCCAAAGAGATATAAACACCCGGTTGTTGCTTGTCGTATGAATATCCTTCTAATAAAGGGAATAGGTGGTCTGAGTCGTCATCCGGAATCCACCCATACTTCTGCATGATATCCTGGACGGTTTGGAGAGGATTGACATAATCGAATTTTCTTCTGGATCCCCTGACGAATCTAAACTTGACTCTCAATGGAAATGATTTATCACCAACCATTTTCAAGAAATCCTTTTTGTGCATAGCCCAATACCACTCGGTAGCTTTCTTGTACTCCCTGGTAACTTTAGAGTCAACCAGAAATGGCCTTCCTCCTTTAGCGTGAACGAACTGCTTTGAGTTCTTGCTACTCGGGACGTTGCCCGGTATGAATATGCACCCGTTCGCTAATGGCATCCGGAATTGTTTGAATTTGGCCGTATGTTCTGCATAGCGGACAATCATCATAGGCCTTTTCCTTGATAATCATCTTCACCCTGAGCTTGTACTCCATCATAGGAATAATTCCACCCCCGAAACATATCGGACATTCTTTTACTTCTGTCTTGTATCTTGACATTCTTTTAATCTTTATACTGCGGTTACAATATCTAATTGAGCCTTATCAAAGGTCTCCTGCTTTTTTATGAGTGTAGCATCAAAATAATCACAGGTAACAACCGGATCTGCAAAGAGGCTGACTGTCATTACTGGCGTGACAGCTCCTATTGATTCACCTTTTAACTTAACATTATCACCTACTATCGGATCTGGCATGATTGTTTATTTTACGTGAAAAAAGGGACCTAAGTTTCGTGCTCAGGCCCCTTTCTGATGGCCGTGTCATTTGCACAACCTCTAATTAGCTGCATGGGGCACGGTAGCAACCTTCCCCGTCACTGGCTTACTCTCCCGGTGTGGCAGTCGGTGGCTCTTGTGGAGCTTCCGGTGCATTCTCGGCTTCTTCAGCTTGTGGTGCAGCTTTCTCCTGAGTGTCACTTAATGGTTGCTCGGAAGTTGTTTCTGCAGGAACTGGCTCTTCTGCAACTGGATCTTGTGGTGGAAGATTCCCTGGTGCAACCGGAGCAGGAGTCAGATTAGGATCAGCCACCGGCTCCGCAACCGGAGCATTTTCCTGGCTTGCCGGAATACCCGCTTGAGGCACTTCGCTGGTAGGCCCCTCCGGCTGGGGCTGATCTTTTTTTTCAGCTTGAAGTTTTTCTCTTTGCTCTTTAGCATTTTTTTCTGCTGCCTGTGCAGCATCATACTGACTTCCTCCGGGGAGATAATCAGCTCCGGTGATACCTGGAGTGGCAGGGGTACTTTCGGCTGGTGCCTGGGCACCTGCGTCTGTATTCTCTGCCGGATCTTGTGTTTCTTCTGTCATAATAATTCAGATTAGATTAATAAATAAAAGTTTCGGGTGCTAAGGTAATAATTTTAAAATACAATGGCATTAGAGTTTCAATACAAATATACAAAACCTACGCGAAGCGTCAAATTTTTCTAAGATATATTACCCAATATTTATCAACAAAGTAACCAGGATACCTCTTGGGAAGTCAGAAAGAGATATTGTCGCCCGGGTTCTAAGGTGGTAATCCTGAATATAGGCAATGCAAAGATACATAAAAAAAGGAACCCCAGGTAGCTATCCAACTTAGCGGAAGGTGCTGTCGCCTGGGGCCCGTGTGGTTGCTAAGAACTCCTGGATCCTAACAAAACCAGAAGTGAAACTCTTATGGATGCAACCACGGTTCCTCCCTTACAAGGAGGTACAAAGATATAACAATCCCCCCTATGCTCCCAAGGAAGCGGATGATAGTATAGCCCGGAGTGCATGCCCGCATCCTCCTACCTGAAAATTACGTGAGAATATGCCCCCCTGATGTATGTGAAAATTAAATGTGTGTGTATATCCCCAATGTACCCCCCAGCGATCCCCCGTACCTCACAGCAATTTAAATCTTTATTATTAACCAAAACCCAAAATCATGAGTGAAAACAAAAGATTGCAGGGGCTTAAAGCAGATCCAGGTTTGCAGACAGCCAACGGTGAGACCATACCGGCACAGGAGTGCGAAGTGCAGAAGACGTTTGATTACAAGAATGACGGAGGTAAGAACGCTTCCGGCAAAGCCAGTAACTGGCAAGGTTACATTCTACTATTCAAGGACAGCAACCGTAGAATTCTTGTTGGTGCAGGTCAGCTCAAAGCTGCTGCCGAAAGTCAGAAGATGGATGATGCATTTGATCAAAATGAACATGGTGACTTGTTGCAAAACATGACCATTGGCCTGGAAGACGGTCGTCCATACTTTGGTGCGTAGATCAAAAGGGGAGCTAAGTAGGCTCCCCTTTTTTTTACTCTCCCTCCCAGTAATAAGGTGGAGCTAAGTAGGCTCCCCTTTTTTTTCTTTCTTATTGGATGATAATGTTGTTGTCCTTAATACATAGAACTTATGACTGTTTATGTTGCTTTACTAGATACTGATGGAGATTCTTATGAAACTACTTTCTGTACATTTACTAGATTAGTAGGTGTTGCTTCTACTCCTGAGCTAGCTAAGAAAATGGGTGAAGATGCTGGTCCAGGAACCATTCAAATCATTGCTACTGAAGTTGATGGTAATGAATTATTGACACTCATTTTTTCGAGCCCTCCCTCATCCTACCCTAATAATTAACAATCACTATTAACAATACAACCATGAAATTATCAGAAATACAATACGCTGGACCTAAGTTATCATGTCCAGACTGTAAAGAGTCAGCATTTAATGCAGATCATGAGTTCATTGGCCAGACAAGAGTCAATGATGATGGAGACTATCACATGGTAGCCAAATGCTCGTGTGGTACTCAGTACAAAAGGAAGCACAATTTATATGTTTAATAATGGGAGCTTCGGCTCTCTATTTTTTTACTCTTTTCTC
>Ga0255047_10000382_pt1 | contig 35967 bp, 32 predicted proteins | sample JV7_2_1_MG_FD_183640 | JGI IMG/M metagenome (GOLD analysis project Ga0255047, IMG submission 183640) | Seawater microbial communities from Jervis Inlet, British Columbia, Canada - JV7_2_1 | ecosystem: Environmental > Aquatic > Marine > Inlet | place: Canada: British Columbia | collected 2016-10-06
GTCGGGAGGGGTACTAGAGGTATTGAGGAATCAAGGCGAATTTGAACAGTTGATGACCTCCGACCAAATAGAGAAAGCGCAGGAACTTGCCCGACAATGTGTGGCAAGAAATTACAGAGATTGCTGAACAACAAGTGTTGCCCGTGCACACATATACCCAAAGAGCAGGGAGATTATGTATCACTCGGGACTAATAGATTACTATCAAGTGTTACAAACTAGCGGCTAAATAGAGGAACGGTGATACCCAGACATATATGGGGAGTAGTGGGTCCGAATCGATGTATCTTAACATCAGCCAACAATCCTTTTGATAGCAAGATTTATCCGATCGATTACATCATCAATTTCGATCAAATTCATCACTCCTTCGTCCTTTATCCGGATACCCCAATGTAAATTCTCCGGTTTTTTACCTCGGAAACGCCGTGCGGCCTCGGCAAATTTATCGACACAGAGATCTAGTGAATTATAAGGCCCGCTACGTCGAGACCAGGTACATGCATGTAAGCCGATAACAGGCGTACCCACCGCATTTGCCATATGAGCAGGTCCTGAATCAGGGGTTAATGCTACATCGGCGCGTTTCAGCAAGGCAATCAATTGTGGCAAACTGAGCTTCCCAATCAGGTTGATCACCTGTTTGTTCATCGAGTTCTCAATGGCCTCACCTATGGATAGTTCCAGATCAGACCGTCCACCAGTTAATACAACTGTCGTAGCATGTTGGTCGGAAGCATATTTCGCCACGGCCGTATAACGATCTACACACCAATTTAGACTTTTGTGGCTAGAACAGGGCGATATAAGAAGGATTCGTTTTCCTGCAGGAATGAGAGCATTCACAAACTCTATGGCTTCCTCGCTAACTGGAAAGTTCCATTCTGGCTCGCTCACATCCAGACCGATTGTTCGCGCAAATGACAAATGCCCCTGGACCTGGTGTTGGTGCTTTGTTTCGGGTATGAAATGTGTCATAAAGAATCGATGGAAATCCCGCGCCCGAATTTTATCCCATCCCAGCTTGATATCCGCTTTTACACAGGCACCGGTAAAATTTGCTCGCGCCGATGTCTGCATTTGCAGCATGATGTCAAACCTTTCCCCGCCGAGATCACGCCTCAACTGCCTATAACCGCGCCAGCCGGCTTTCTTGTCGATTACAATAAAACGCACACCATCCAATACGGATAACAACGGATGCACCGCGGTCGCACAAATCCAGGTAACCCGGGTTAGGGGCCAGTTTTTTTGAATAGCCCGCAGTACCGGAACCGCATGGGTAACATCACCCAGCGCTGAAAGTCGAACAATACATATATTTTTAGGCGGGGTGTCGAATGGCAACATTAGAATAGCGGACTGAGCAATGAAGGATTCATGTCAGTGTAGCCGAGTGTGTCATCGAATCCTATATAGTAACCTGTCTATATCGCCTGAGATACCACCAGGCTTTGGGCATATTTTCGGAAGTGAATCAGGTCAAAAAATCAAAAATAACAAAATGAGCTAATTTTTATAGGCAGCTGTTGCTGAAATAGGGCTAAAAAGATCATACGCGGACTTCACAGACAGGCTTTTTTAGGTACAATACGCGGTCTTCTGACCTCAGGGTCAGCGATACGCTTTTGTCCAGTGACATTTAGAGGTTTTTTTATGGTTTCAATTCGTTTGGCTCGCGGCGGTTCCAAGAAGCGTCCATTCTATCACGTGGTAGTCAGTGACAGCCGCAGCCCCAGGGATGGTCGATACATCGAACGTGTTGGATTTTATAATCCACAGGCCCGTGGCCAGGAAGAGGAACTCCGTCTCGATAATGAACGTATCGAATACTGGGTTTCAAAGGGTGCTCAGACAAGTGAGCGTGTTGCGAGTCTGATCAAGGGTGCCAGTAAAGCGGCCTAAGGGTATCCTTGTTACTCGTGAGTGAGCATCTTTATGCGTAAGCACGAGGATGAAATGATCCGCGTTGGACATATTATCGGGGCCCAGGGAGTCAAGGGCTGGATTAAGGTATTTTCGGATACCAGTCCCCGTGAAAACATTCTGAGCTATAACCCATGGCAGATCGGGACGGGTGATCGGTTGCAAACAGTAGAGATTAGCGGTCGGCTTCAGGGTAAGAATGTACTGGCGAAGCTTGACGGGGTAGAAAATCGAGAACAGGCGAATGAACTGGCTGGTAGTAAAATTTACATATTCGCCGATCAGTTACCGAAGCTGGAAGAAGACGAGTATTACTGGTCAGATTTGATTGGACTGGAAGTCGAATCATTGCAGGCTGAGCCACTGGGTACCATCGAAACGATGATGGAAACCGGTGCAAATGATGTCATGGTGATACAGGGCGACAGGGAAAGGTTGATACCGTTTGTAATGGATGATGTGGTCAGAAAAGTTGATTTGGCCAATAAGCGGGTAGTAGTTGACTGGAAACCTGATTACTAACAGCTGGTCGGACCTGGGAAATGAGATTTGACGTAATCACGCTGTTTCCGGAGCTGGTCGAACAGGTGATCAGCTGCGGGGTCGTGGGTAGAGCCGCAGACCAGGAATTGCTCCAGCTTAGTTGCTGGAACCCTAGGCAGTACACCCTGGATCGTCATCGAACAGTCGATGATCGGCCCTACGGTGGTGGCCCGGGAATGTTGATGAAGGTACAGCCGCTGCAGGATACGATTCAGGCGGTACGCCTGCAGAATAAGCAGGGTCGGTTGATCTATCTCAGCCCACAGGGAGTTCCGGTTAAACAGGCCATGCTGGCACAGCTGGTTGACCAGGGATCGGTAATTTTTTTATGTGGCCGTTACGAAGGAATCGACGAACGCCTGATTCGACAGGAAGTTGATGAAGAGTGGTCCATTGGTGATTTTGTTATTAGTGGCGGAGAACTGGCGGCGATGGTGTGTATCGATGCGATAACACGACTGATTCCAGGCGCACTGGGGCATGACCAGTCGGCGCAGCAGGATTCATTTAGTGAGGGTTTGCTTGATTGCCCCCACTATACGAGACCGGAAGATTATCGGGGTTGGAAGGTACCCGAGGTTCTGATGAATGGTAATCATCAGCAGATAGAGGATTGGCGCGAGCGACAGTCTCTGGGGAGAACCTGGCAAAAACGCCCGGATCTGCTGGAACACATCGTTTTGGACGATCGACGGCAGGCCTTATTGGATGAATATATTGACGAGTTCAATCAATCTGATCAGAAGGATTAATTGGCTGTTGAATGACAGACTGGATTATTGAGAGGAAGTAACATGAGTAAAATCATTGCACAATTAGATGCAGAGCAACTGAAAACCGACATTCCTGCATTTTCTCCAGGCGATACCGTCGTGGTGCAGGTCCGGGTAAAAGAAGGTACTCGCGAGCGATTGCAGGCCTATGAAGGTGTGGTAATCGCGAAACGCAACCGGGGTATCAACTCTGCTTTTACTGTGCGCAAGATTTCCCACGGTGAAGGCGTTGAGCGTGTTTTCCAGACACATAGCCCAATCATTGCAGAGATTAAGGTAAAACGTCGTGGTAAGGTACGCCGTGCGAAGCTGTACTACCTGCGAGGTCTGACTGGTAGGGGAGCGAGAATCAAGGAAAAGTTATAAAAGCTGGTTTCAATTCGAAATCGGTTAGCATAAGCTAAGAAAGGCGTGGGAGCTCACAGGCAACACGCCTTTTTTTATGGGTAGAAATGAATTATTGCAATAATAGAATTCTCATACTACTGGTTTTAATCTGCTTATCGGGCAATACCGTGGCGGATGAAAGGCTCGATATGCTGAAAAATATATCGGCAGCCGGGGCACCGGTATTAACCTTGAAAATGCTGGATCAAGCGCAGCCCAAGATCGATGCAGACCTGTATGAATGGATATTATGGGAGCAGGAACGATATGCCATCCTGTCGCAATGGCAGGAGTGGAATGAACTTCTTATTCGAATCGAAAACTTGCCGCCCGACCTGCCTGAGCAATTCAGTTACCAGATCGCAACCTACAAAATCCAGGCCTATCTGGAAATTGGACAGGTGGCGACAGCACGCCGGTTGTTACGCGAACAACTATGGTTAACAACGGCTGGTTCAGTACCTGAATACCAGACCTGGCGCAGGTTGGTTATCTCCAGTTATCTGAAAGACGGTAGACTCGAGGATGCGCGCATAGCAATGTTGCGATTCAACCAGGATTTTGACACCGAGGATGAATCCTGGGTGCTTTTACGTGCGACTGTTTTGATTCGCTCGGGTCGCTATGACCAGGCAATTCAGGTATTACAGGGAGTGGACGGATGGCAGGCACGTTTGAGCAGTCTGCTTGCACAGTACCGGTTGCAGCAAATCGATCCGAAGGCATTATGGGAGGTACTGAAAAAACAGGTTGCCAGGGAGGAATTCGAAGATGGTGAGCAGTCGACACTCTGGGCATTGGCCTATTATGCCGCTCAGCAAATGTCGGCAGTGGATCGCGTGGTTGCCCTTGAACAGGTATTTAAAGCAGATTCACAGACCCCTTTGGAATTGTTTCGGCTACTCCCCGATCAATTGTGGGATGCTTACATCGAGTACGCGCAGCTTGTGGGCAATCGCGCTGAACTGCTAATAGGTGATGATGCCCAGTGGCTCGAACTCGCGAAAAAAGCCAGTTCGGTTACTCCAGTCAAAGCCCGGTCCCTGTTCGCGCTTTTGATGTTGCAAAGCCGGAGTCAAAAGGTTATCAGTGAAGCTGCGGAACAATATATGCAATCTTTTAAAGCGGTTGAAGAATCTGAACAGGACCTGCTCAACCAGTTGTTTAATCATAGTGAGACCTTTTCCGATGCGGGGCGGGTTCCTTTACTAGTTAGATATCAACTGGTTGATCTCGCACTAAAAGGAGGTGATATTGGTGAAGCTACCCGCCAGATGTCGGGGCTGGATACCTACCCGGCCGGCTCCGACCGATTTAAATGGCAGCTTCGACAGGCGCGCGTATTAATACTAGGTGGCCGCTACGCCGAGGGTAACGGAATTTTGCAAACCTTGATCAGTGAATACAGCGAACCGACTGCCGAGAATACCGATCGAATATTGCAGGTACTGTTCGATCTACAAACGGTGAATTTGCACGAGGAAGCGATTTTACATTTCAATCGCCTGTTAAGACTTCCCGTAGAGCCAAAACAACACCGTGAAATTCTATTCTGGATAGCCGATTCGTATAAATCGCTCGAAAAATATGACCGGGCGGCGCTGTTGTATTTGCAATCCGCAATGTTACCCGGGCCGTTGGCAATGGACCTGTGGGCGCAGACTGCTCGCTTCCGAGCTGCCGAGAGTTTGCAACAATCGGGGTTAGTTGACGACGCAAGAAGAATTTATAAGGAACTACTCAGTGGTACCAGTGATCCAGCCAGACGTTCTCTGCTGAATCACAATATTCAGCAATTATGGTTGAACCAGGGCGCTCGATAATAGTTGTTAGAGGCACCTTATACTTATGACGAAATTACCGACGCGTCACGAACGAGGAGACCGGGGACCGGCCCCCTCGGATAACAGATTAAAATTGACAGGCAGGTGTCGATGCTGACAGTTGCTTCTCTTCGTCAGTCATTTCGGTTTCGATATTCTCGAACAACGGTGTGCTCAAATAGCGTTCACCAGTATCGGGTAACATACATAATATGTTTGATCCGTCCGCGGCTGATTCTGCAATCTCGAGTGCAGCCGCCAGGGTTGCGCCACTACTGATACCGACAAATATGCCTTCTTGCTGGGCCAGATTGCAGGCACATTCCATTGCCCTCGGTCCAGCAACAGTCAATACTGTTTTTTCACTATCGGCAGCCATCGAGTCTTCGGTCAACTTGGGAATAAAATCTGGGGTCCAGCCCTGTACCGGATGAGGACTGAAACCTGGATGACTTTCGGCGGGGGAACCGTCCTCGTTGCGTTTTTGTGCGATGCCTCCAGTCAATAGACTGGCCACTTCAGGTTCGGCGACGATCACCTTCGTATTGGGGCTCTTTTCGTCAAACACCCGGGCTACCCCTTTCAGGGTGCCGCCGGTGCCATAACCGGTAACCCAGTAGTCGAGCTGTTTACCCTCGAACGCGGCCAGAATTTCCGGTGCAGTGGTATTTGAATGCATATTGGCATTGGCTTCATTTTCGAACTGGCGGGTCAAAAACCAGTCATTTTTTTCAGCCAGTTCTTTCGCTTTCTGCACCATTCCACTACCTTTCAGAGGGGCAGGTGTGAGTACCACTTTGGCACCCAAAAATCGCATCAGTTTGCGACGTTCAACACTAAAACTTTCGGCCATCGTAACCACCAGTGGATAGCCTTTTTGTGCGCAGACCATAGCCAGACCGATACCAGTATTGCCACTGGTGGCTTCAATTACCGTTTGTCCGGGTTTGAGTGCCCCACTTTTTTCAGCATCTTCGATAATACCGAGAGCAAGGCGGTCCTTGACAGAGCCCATCGGATTAAAGGCTTCAATTTTTACATACAGGTTAATGTTGGCTGGTGCCAGTTTTTCAATTTTCACCACCGGTGTATTACCGATGGTACCGAGAATATTGTCGTGAATGTTCATACTTATTATCCTTATTTTAGAGGTTGGCGAGATCTGTACAGTGCTATGTTTAACATTTTTTATCACTTCTGGCAATATTGCGGGCCAGGTACCCGCAGCATTAAAACGAACCGTTAGTGGATCAATTAAACTGATCGATTAGAGGGATGAAATGTCCCGCCATCTGGCCTGGGCTGGCAGGTTTAAAAATTGACTATTTTCTGCCTTGAAACCAGCACGATATAGCCTCATATTATGCCACTAGTCAGTTAAACCAATCAGGAGAACTTGCGCAATGACTGTAGCAGCGAATGCAGAAACCCGGGGCTTTGAAACAGAGGTTAACCAGCTACTGGATCTGATGATCCACTCGCTTTATTCCAACAAGGAAATATTTTTACGTGAGTTGATATCGAATGCATCGGATGCCTGCGATAAATTACGCTTTACCGCGGTTTCAGATGCCAGTCTTTACGAGAAAGATATCGAGCTGAAGATTAAAATTAGCTACGACAAGGATGCGCGTACTATTACGATTAACGATAATGGTATCGGTATGACCCGCGACGAGGTGGTCGATAATATTGGCACGATTGCAAAATCGGGCACCCAGTCTTTTCTTGAATCTATTACAGGCGATCAGAAAAACGACGCCAATTTGATTGGTCAGTTCGGAGTCGGCTTCTATTCTTCTTTCATCGTAGCCGAACAAGTTACCCTGCGAACTCGTAAAGCCGGTGAGAAGGCAAATAAAGGGGTCGAATGGACGTCGCAGGGAAAGGGTGAATATGAAATCAAATCGATTGAAAAGCCCGCCCGAGGTACTGAAATTACGCTGAAACTTCGCGAAGAAGAGGACGAGTTACTAAACGACTGGAAATTACGATCAATTGTCACTTCATACTCCGACCATATCGATTTCCCGGTAGTGATGGACAAAACAGCAGAGCCGTCAGAAGAGGGCGGTGAGCCAGTTATCGAGGAAGAAACCATCAACCAGGCATCGGCGTTGTGGATACGGCCCAAAGCTGATATCAAAATCAAGGAATATAAAGAGTTCTACAAGCATGTCGCCCACGATTACGAGGACCCGATAGACTGGAGCCACAATCGTGTAGAAGGCACCAATGAATATACCTCACTGTTATACATCCCGGCTCGCGCCCCATTTGATCTATATGATCGCGATTCCCGGCGTGGTATCAAGCTTTATGTAAAACGTGTTTTCATTATGGAAGATGCAGATCAGTTGATGCCCCGGTATCTGCGGTTTGTACGCGGTTTAATCGATTCCAACGATCTGCCTCTGAATGTCTCGCGTGAAATTTTACAGGGCAGCAAGATTATCGAAAATATCCGGACTGGATCGGTTAAGAAAGTGCTGGGCATGCTGGAGAAAATGGCTAAAAACAAACCTGAGAAATATCAGAAGTTCTGGGTTGAGTTTGGCAAGGTATTAAAAGAAGGTCCTGCCGAGGACTTCGCCAATCGGGAGAAAATTGCCAAACTGTTGCGCTTCTCGACAACCCAGACTGGCGATGAAGAGCAGACAGTCACGCTCGACGACTACATTTCGCGTATGCAGGAAGGACAGGATAAGATTTATTTTATCGCCGCCGATTCGCATGCTGCCGCGAAAAATAGTCCGCATCTGGAAATATTCAAAAAGAAAGGCATTGAAGTCTTATTGCTGTCGGATCGTGTCGATGAATGGTTAACTTCTAATCTGGCAGAATTCGATGGCCAGAAATTACAATCTGTTGCTAAAGGTGAACTTGACCTCGACAAGGACGAGGCCTCGGAAAAAGAACTTGAAGAAAAAGTAAAGTCTTCAGAAAAACTGGTAAAACGAATTAAAAAGACCCTCGGTGAGCGGGTCGAGGATGTGCGTGTGACTAACCGATTAACCGATTCACCGGCCTGTATCGTGCTAAACGAGCACGACATGGCGATGCACATGCAACGCATTCTGAAGGAGGCCGGTCATGCAATGCCTAGCTCAAAACCAATTCTGGAAATCAATCCAGATCATCCAATCGTGAAGAAACTAGGCGGCGAAAAATCGAAGAAGAAATTTGACGACTGGTCTGATATATTGTTCGATCAGGCGATTCTGGCAGAAGGCGGGCAACTCGAAGACCCGGCCAGTTTTGTCACTAAACTTAATAAAATGTTGGTATCTATTGCCCGATAATACGACCATTCGAAGATACATTCGCCACCCGACCGATGTGCCTATCCGGGTCACCCTGGATGTGGTGGATGATGATAGCGATGATTCGGATGATGAAACACTAACAAATGTCAGCCTCGGCGGACTGTCTTTCGTCTCCAAACAGCCGCTACAGGTCGATCAAATGGTTCGAGTGAGTATTCCGGTTCTGAGACAGGACAATCACCTGTCAGGAAAGGTTGTCTGGTGCGAGCAGTCTCAAAATGGCTATGAAATTGGAATCGAATTCGAGGGTTCGAAAGATGTATTTCGTTTACGTATGATCGAGCAAATATGTCATATCGAACATTATCGAAAGGAAGTTAAATTTGCCGAGGGACGCGAATTGAGCTCAGAAGAAGCAGCAAACGAGTGGATTACACGCCATGCCGGCGATTTCCCAACCTGATTGTCACCCTGTCCTTAGGTGTACCAGGACCCGTCTCTAGCCATTATCGGCCAGGCCTTTCAGCGACTGGTGCAGCCCACCTCGCGTCGAGGGCGCCGGTTTATAGCGTAACTGGCATACCATGACCGAATTTGAAACTAACGTCAGGCTCGACAAATGGTTGTGGGCCGCTCGTATTTTTAAAACACGAGCGGTAGCCAGTGATGCGATTTCAGGTGGTAAGGTGTACCTGGACGGGCATACAGTCAAGGCATCAAGACTGGTTAAAATTGATGATTGTTACGAAATTGCACGTGGACAGGACCGACTGGAAATTATAGTTTTGAAGCTCGCTCAACGACGTGGTTCGGCCTCCATCGCACAAACCTTATATTGCGAAACCCGGTCGAGTATTGAGCGACGCGAACACGTGGCAGAGCAAAGAAAGTTGGCGGCACTGCAGAGCCCGGTGAGCAACACCCGACCTAACAAGCAGCAACGACGAAAAATCCACCAGTTCACCCGAAAGATATAAGGCATGATTCGGTTGTTTGTATACGGCACCCTGAAAAAAGGATTTCGCAATGCCTTCTACCTGGAAAATACCCATTGCCTGGGTGAGTTTATTACCGACCCGGTCTACGCGATGTATGATTTTGGTAACTATCCGGCGGTCAGTGAAATGGGTAAAACCGCGATAGAAGGCGAGGTCTACGAAATCGACGAGGAACTACTGGCATCGATCGATCGGCTTGAATGGTACCCGGAATATTATCAGCGCGTGCTGATCGAAACCAGCTTTGGTAGCGCCTGGATGTACGTGGTGAATGAGTCACTTTGTGTCGAGAAAATAAAAATTAGCGGAACCTGGCTTTAACCTGGCCCGCTATTTCTCATTACAGCAGGCAGATCGGGGGCCGCATCGGGAGGCTAGTGAGAAATGCGGGCTGATATCTGTGATCCTATATCAGGGAGAGTATGGTACTTCGAACCTCGGTGCTTAAAAGATTGCGTATGTCCAGATTCACCTGTTCGAAGGACTCCGCAATGACCAGGGCCTGTGTATCATTTATTTCCAGGTATCCCAGATCCAGGGCCGTTTCAATAAAGTGCCTGAACAACTGGCGGTCGAAAAAGTCGGGTGCATTTATTCCATATATCATCGAAATTTTCTGGGCCAGTAAATGGCAATGCTGTTCCAGGTCGGTTTCAGTCATCGGCGACTCGGCTGATTGCCAGATCACAATAAAGGTCAGGTAGTATCGTTCGAAAATTGGTTGAACGATCATGGCTAGCCGCATCAATAGCAGATAACCGCGGTCGCTACGATCGGGTCTCTTGTATCCGGTTTTAGATCTGGCGAGCAGATTCTGCTCAACCATTCCCACTAATATACCTGTCACCAGTTCTTGCAGGTCGCCGTCACTCCATTCGAGATGTAATTCCGATTTCAGGAAAGGATAGAGAAAGCGGATAATTTTCATCAAACCTGTCATTGTCATCTGCCGTTTACTGGTAAAACAACAGGCTATCAGCGCAGGCATAATTAATGTGTGTAGGCTATTGTTGCGGTAGTAGCTCATCGAGGCAGAGTCCCCGGGCTCCAGGTAGATGACGTTACCAAGCGCATGTTTACGAATATGTAAAAGGCCCTGTTGGGCAATACGCTCGATCTGTACAGCATCGACAGTTCCATTAATCCTGATACTGGAATTGGACGGAATCGATCTGATCAGTTCAACGAGAAATTTACTCTGCTGTATTAATTCCCGCATATCGATGCTTTGACGCGAAGTCGCGAGCATCAGGGTTGCAATCAAGTTAACCGGATTCATAACACAGGCACGATTGATTCCAGTCATGGCGCGTTTCGACAGGGTTTTTACCGCCTGCCAGTACCAGTCCGGTTTTTGTTCTATTTCGTGCACCCGCTGATGCCATTCGGGTGCTGCCTGGTCGAGTACATCGGTTAACATGATCGGATCTCCGAAACTAATGGTTACCCTGCCAAAATGACCTTTTAGTCTGAAAATCGAACCTAGCGTGCCAAAAAGTGACTCATTCTTTTTCTTTTCACCATACAATTCGCCGATATAGGATTTTCCCTCGATCAGTTTTTCGTATCCAATATATGTCGGGATAAATGCCAATGGGCGCGACTGCGATCTGATAAAGGCCTGAATGGTCATGTCAAGCATACCCAGCTTGGGTTTTAGCATTCGACCGGTACGGCTGCGGCCTCCCTCTATAAAGTATTCAAGTGGCACTCCCAATGCCACTAACTGGTCAACATAAGCCTTCATAACTGAAGAATAGAGAGGGTTATCCTTAAAACTGCGACGAATGAAAAAAGCACCACCGCCGCGCAAGATGCGACCGATGATTGGCACATCCAGATTATTGCCGGCTGCTATATAGGGGATCGCCAGATTTTCGTCGTAAATCACATAGGATAAAAGCAGGTAGTCGACATGACTTCGATGACAGGGCAAATAGACGAGCTGGTGTGTTAATGCGGTCTGTTTGAGACTATCCAGGTTATAGGCGTCGATACCAGCATAAAATCTGCGCCAGAAGAAACGTAACAGTCGCAGCATGATCTCGATAGTCAGTTGCGTACAGTCCGCAAATATCTCGCGGCAATAACCCATTGATTTAGAGCGCGCTTTTTTTAGACTAATTTTCTGAATCCTGACGACTTGATCGATAGCCTTCAGAGTTCCAGGCATTTGCAAAACCTCGTTCATCAGCACCTTGCGGCTGGTAATTTGAGGACCAAAGGTTGCCTCGCGTTGCCGGGTTAAGTGTGATAGTAATAGATCGTGGAGTTGCTCGGGCGACCGATCGCATCGTTTTGCAATCGATCGAAATTCGAGGGGTTTGGAAAATATCAGACGCGTATTTCGTCCATGAAGTAACAGGGTAAAAAATTTCCGAATTCGCCCAGCCACAGCCCAGGTATCGGCGAATAAAACCTGAAGCCAGTGCTTTTGTTTTGCCAGCGGTCGCCCCCAGAATACTGAAACCACTACCATCTGGATGTCAAGATCTTCCGACTGTTGCAGGGCTTCTAATAGATTTTGTAAGAATGGTGCCTGCTTTTTACGCCGGCGCAACCAGTCGATCAACGGGTTGCGCGATGCAATACTGTAGATAGAGTGATGATTCGACAGGCCTGGAATTGATATTTGCTGCAGCGGATCGGGTAATTGCAGCTCATTGGTCACCCGCGTTAATACCAGCAGGTCGCTTAACCCCCGATCTGCCAGAACATAGACTGTAGGCCTGTCGGGAATGAGCTTGAACGGGGGTTTTTCTCGGGGAAATACCTCGACTTTAACCCATAAAAATAAAAGCCAGCGCAATACAGCGTGGAATCGGCGGACCATATTAATTTTCAACTTCGAATACAGTGGAAAATAAAATAACAGGGAATGGGGACTTTATCCATCAACTAAAACATTATCTACTGTCTCTGAACTGTGATCGGTTTAGCTGGTCACAGACACACCATACGCGAGGATAGTGAGCATGGGTAAAATTAAACTTGAATTTGAGAATGATGCGGGCGAAACACTGGCCGGTTTGCTGGAAACGCCACCGGATAATGTAGTCACTCAACGATATGCGATTTTTGCCCACTGCTTTACTTGTGGCAAAGATATCGCAGCGGCATCCAGAATTAGCAGGGCACTCGCGGTCCATGGAATAGCGGTACTCCGTTTTGACTTTACCGGTCTGGGCAGTAGCGACGGAGATTTCGCCAATAGTAATTTTTCATCCAATGTACAGGACCTGATTTCGGCGGCCGAAAAATTGGAAGCTGAATATGCCGCGCCACAATTGTTGATTGGGCATAGCCTGGGTGGTGCGGCGGTGTTGGCCGCCGCGCACCAGATCGAGTCGATCAGGGCGGTTGCGACAATCGGTTCGCCGGCCACCGCAAAGCATGTTGAACACCTGTTCCAGGCTGAGGCGAGTTTAATCGAGAAACAGGGCGAGGCTTCGATTGGAATCGGTGGACGTCAGTTCCTGATCAAAAAGCAATTGCTGGACGATATCAGTTATTACAATTCAACCACGGCGATTAAAGAATTAAACGCAGCGTTGATCGTATTTCATTCGCCGGTTGATAGTATTGTGTCGATTAATCAGGCAGCGGAGATATACCAGGCGGCGCGACATCCGAAGAGTTTTATCTCACTCGACGATGCCGATCACTTGCTCAGCAAAGCAAGAGACGCCAATTATGTCGGTATAACGCTTGCAGCCTGGGCAGGTCGTTATCTTGAAATTGACGAATCCAGTAATGCGACAATCCCTGGCGAGCAGCCAATGCTCGCAGCCGGGGAAGTGCTGGTCACCGAACTTGATAAAAAATTCTTGCGCGGCATGTTTAGCGATAGCCATCGATTGCTGGCTGATGAGCCTGAGAAATACGGTGGATCTAATCTGGGACCAAGTCCCTACGATTTATTATTAATGAGCCTGGGTGCCTGTACCTCGATGACGCTACGAATGTATGCCAATCGGAAAAAAATGGCGGTTGAGGATATTGAAGTAAAACTGGTTCACGAGCGAGTGCACGCCGAGGACTGTGTCGACTGCAATGATAATATTGAGCAAATTTCCCGTTCGATTTCATTCAAAGGCGATCTCAGCGATGAACAGAAGGCGAGTTTACTGGCGATTGCGGATAAATGCCCGGTGCATCGTACGCTGGAAAATGATCCCCAAATTGTTACTGAACTGGTTTAGCCTGATCGCCGAGGTTTTATTGGGTAATCATTGAGTAGTGAAAATTTAGAGATACCTTCGAGCTAATCACGACTACTAATTCGAACACCAAAGGTAATATCCGGTGCTGAACCCGAATAAATGTCTTCGGAAAAAAACAGGTCGAGATTATGATTGGCGATCCAGTTTCTGAACTTTAGACCTACCTGCACTTGCAGCGAGTTTCCAAATGCCTTCAATGCGCTATTTTTTATCAGTGCTGAATGTACATCAAACTGGAGGATACCGGTAATATTTTGGTTAAAAGTATGTTCGGTGCCCAGCTGCGCCACCCAGGTGTCAGCATTAAGCTGTTCACCTAACTGCCCACCCGAGCCGAATCGACTATAGGCAATCAGGCCATATAGTTCTGTCATTTCGGTTACTGAACGCTGGTGAACCAACCAAAGTGCCAGGTCGATTGCTTCGTTTCCCGAGTTGGTTTCGATCGAACCAGTTGGCAACTCGATCCCGGCCGAAATTTCGGTGGATTGTTTTTCATCACCTGCCAGACGATACGACAGTGCTACCTCGATATCACCGATATCATTGGTCGATTTGTTTTGTAAAAATACGGTCTGGCCATTGTTGATATATTCAATATTCAACTGGTCATTCGGGTTCGACTTTCGCTCGCCTTCCGACAATCCAAAAAAATCGTGCCAGCCTTCGATCAAGCCATCGAGCGATCCCCCCTGGTTGAATATCAATGGTATTTTTGTATTCATTCTCCAGTTGTTCTGCTGGTAGGCGATCGCGAAATCATATCGATAACTCTCGGCGTCAATCACCAGGGTTTCATTATTATTGCTTTCGGTTTGAAACGTATTGGTGATAAAAAGCGAATGCGAATATTGCCAGCCGGGGTGCGATGCAAACCCCATGGAGGGCAGGTAGTAGGGTTGTAGTATCGGATTTTGATCGCGTGTCGGTAGCCCGATGGTCGACGCGGCAACATGACTGGAATTGGCCAGTAACACTAGCCAGGCTAACAGGATTAATGATTGACACTTAATCGTATATCCCATGTTCACGCGTGGAGAGAAATTCAATCTCAGGCCAGCGTTCCTGAGTCATGGTCAGATTGACTCGCGAAGGTGCCACGTAGGCGAGATCTCCGGCATGATCGAGTGCCAGATTGCTGCGAACCCGGGTTTTAAATTCATTCAGCATTTTCTCATCACTACAGGAAACCCAACGTGCGGTAGTAACATTAACCGCCTCGAACTGACAATCGACTCCATATTCGTCCTTGAGGCGGTGAGCCACAACATCGAATTGCAATACACCCACTGCGCCCAGGACCAGGTCGTTATTTGCAATAGGTCTGAATAGTTGAGTAGCGCCTTCTTCGCACAGCTGAATTAATCCCTTGAGTAGTGCCTTCATCTTTAGCGGGTCTTTCAGTCGCGCGCGTCGGAATAGCTCGGGTGCAAAATTAGGAATACCGATAAAGGCGAGATCTTCTCCCATGGTAAAGGTATCGCCGATGCGAATCGTTCCGTGATTGTGGATGCCGATAATGTCGCCAGTATGGGCTTCCTCTACATGGCTGCGATCAGCAGCCATAAATGTGAGTGCGTCGGCTATCTTCATGTCTTTCTTGATGCGCACGTGTTTAACCTTCATACCGCGGGTGTACTTGCCCGAACAAATTCGCATAAAGGCGATACGATCACGGTGTTGCCTATCCATATTGGCCTGAATCTTGAACACGAACCCGGTCAGTTGTTCCTCCACGGGTTGAATCGTTCGCGTTCGAGTAGATCGCGCCATCGGTGCCGGTGCGTAATCCTCGAAAGCATCGAGTAATTCGGCCATGCCAAAGTTGTTGATAGCCGAGCCAAAAAATACCGGCGTCAATTCACCTCTGAGATAGCTATCGATGTCAAATTCACTCGATGCCCCGCGTACCAGCTCAATTTCTTCACGAAAGTCTGCAGCCATGGAGCCTAGCATCTCATCAAGCCGCGGGTTATCGAGGCCTTTTATGACTTCACCCGACGCTACTTTTTCGGCTTTGCTGGCCGAAAATATATGTACTGAATCGTTTAGCAGGTGGAAGACCCCTTTTAATTGCTTACCCATGCCAATTGGCCAGGTAATCGGCGCACAACGTATTTTTAAGACATCCTCTACCTCATCCATGAGATCAATCGGATCGCGCCCTTCACGGTCTAGTTTATTGATAAAGGTGATGATCGGAGTATCGCGCAGGCGACAAACATCCATTAGTTTGATGGTTCGCTCTTCGACACCCTTGGCACAATCGATTACCATCAGAGCTGAATCAACCGCAGTTAAGGTGCGATAGGTGTCCTCAGAGAAATCTTCGTGTCCCGGTGTGTCGAGCAAATTAATAATACTGTCCTTATAGGGAAACTGCATCACCGACGAGGTTACCGAAATGCCGCGCTGTTTCTCCAGTTCCATCCAGTCCGACGTGGCATGGCGGGCGGCTTTCCTGCTTTTTACGGTACCAGCCATCTGAATTGCCTTACCAAACAGTAATAACTTTTCAGTCACCGTGGTTTTGCCGGCATCCGGGTGCGAAATGATCGCGAAAGTGCGACGTCGGCGCATTTCGGCTGTATCAGACATTTGCTTTACTCAAGTGATCGCTCAAGTGATCGCTGCCGCAATCACGGGAAAAGACAATTTATAGAGGCCCCTCAGGGGATTTGTTTGGCGAAGAGTAGCGCGTCTTCCTTACCATTTGGTGCGGGATAATAATCTTTTCGGCATCCTATTTCATTAAATCCGGCAGCACTATAACAGTTAATTGCACGAATATTACTCGGTCGTACCTCCAGCATCATGATTTGCGCCCGCTTGTTACGCGCGACATTGAGCAAAAACTGGATAAACTGTTTTCCTATGCCCTTACCCTGGTGATTTCTGGTCACCGAGAGATTTAGTATATGGCTTTCACCGGCAGCTATGCTAATGACCGCGTGCGCTACGACTGTATTTTCCAGGTGGGCAAGCCAGCAGTCGTATCCAACGCGAATACAGTCTTTGAATATTCGATCGGTCCACGGGAACTGGTATACCTCGTTTTCAAGTTGCATCACAAGGTTGATGTCCTCGAGTGCCATCTGCCGAAATGTCAGTTTGGGATCAATCATTGTTCTTGGGAACCTCTAATCAAGTCGTGACCGACCATCTTGGGCCCAAAATAATTAAACTCGATGTTGCGAAACTTAGCAATAGCTCGGCTATTACGACGCACAGGGATGTGCCAGTGCCGCGACGACAGGATGTCGATGAGCGGCCTTGCGTTCCGCGCCTTGATCTTAATCATTTTGCATCCCAATATGATTCGCCCAGACTTGATCAGAGATTCCCTAGCATTTTATGCAGGATTTTCATGTCTTTCCAGACAATCGATTTAGCCGACGGATTACGCAGCAAATAGGCTGGATGATAGGTGACCTTTAGCGGAATATCCGAGCCAGGTAGCTGGTGAATTTGATCGATTAATTTGCCCACCGGACTTGAACTGTTGAGCAAATGATGGGCAGAAATTCTGCCCACAGCCAGGATCACCCTGGGTGCGATCTGCTTGATTTGCGCCTGTAAAAATGCCGCACAGGCCTGTACTTCATTAGCATGCGGATCACGATTATTGGGTGGTCGGCATTTAACGATATTAGTGATGAATACCTGTGATCTGGATAGCCCGATCCCCAGCAACATCTTGTCGAGTAATTGACCCGAGCGACCGACAAAAGGTTCACCCTTGAGGTCTTCTTCGTGGCCCGGCCCTTCACCGATGATCATTAGATCGGCCTGCTGACTACCAATGCCGGGAACTTTCTGGGTACAGTTAAGTGAAAGTTCACAGGCTTCGCATCGGTGTATCGATTGCGTAATATTATCCCAGCTATCGAGTTTAGGTGGTGCAGGAGTATCAGCTAAAGGAGCTTCCGGGCTATCTTTCTGAAGCGCTTCTTTTGTAGGTGCTGCGACACCTTCAACTGCCAGAGCGGCTTGAGCAACAGGGTCGCGCGCAGATCGCCCGACCCACTGTTGTATCCCAATTCCCTTCAGGCAGTGCTGTTGCCGCGGAGTTAACATGGTGCCTTAGACCTCATAGGGAATTACACGTCGCCCATTTGCGGATGCGTCCTGCCAGAATTACTGATGACCTTGTTCAGCGCATTGATATAGGACTTTGCCGAAGCGATGACAATGTCGGTATCGGCTCCCTGGCCATTCACTATCTGGCCGTCTTTTTCGACCCGTACCGTGACTTCACCCTGTGAATCAGTACCGGTGGTAATCGCATTGACCGAATATAACTGCAGATTGACGCCGGTAGCCGTGAGTTTTTCAATTGCCTTGAAGCAGGCATCTACCGGGCCATCGCCGACAGATTCCGCCATTTGTTCCTGGCCATTGATGTTTAAGGTCATGGTGGCGTTGGGTGTCTCCCCAGTTTCGCAGCAGACCCTTAAAGACACCAGCTTGATCGATTCATTTTCGGTTTCGAGGGCCGATTCGGTAACCAGGGCCTGCAAATCTTCATCGAAGATATCGTGCTTCTTATCGGCCAGGGTTTTGAATCGCATAAAAACCTGATTCAGTTCCTGTTCCGACGAAAACTCGATATTCAACTCTGCCATACGGGTTTTGAAAGCATTTCGACCCGAGTGTTTACCGAGAACCAGCTTATTCGTCGCCCAGCCCACATCCTGGGCACGCATGATTTCGTAGGTTTCACGGGATTTCAATACGCCGTCCTGGTGGATACCGGACTCATGCGCAAATGCGTTGGCACCGACAATTGCCTTGTTCGGCTGTACGTTAAATCCGGTAATACCTGCGACCAGCTTGGAACAGGTCAGGATTTGTGTGGTATCAAGAGTGGTGTCGCAGGGGAACACATCCTTACGCGTGCGCACCGCCATAATTATTTCCTCCAGCGAGGCATTACCGGCGCGTTCACCGAGACCATTAATGGTGCATTCTACCTGCCGGGCGCCGGCTAATACCGCAGACAGGGAATTGGCAACCGCTAGGCCCAAATCATTATGACAGTGGACCGAGAAAACCGCCTTGTCCGAATTTGGAATTCGCTCAATTAATCCCTTAATCAAGTCACCAAACTGATGTGGAATGTTATATCCGACTGTATCAGGAATATTGATCGTGGTTGCGCCTTCAGCGATCACTGCTTCGATAATCCGACACAAAAAATCCGGCTCGGAGCGCCCAGCATCTTCGGGCGAAAACTCGATGTTGTCAGTATAGGCACGCGCCATACGAACCGCCTTCACCGCGGACTCGACTACTTCGTCGGGAGACATTCTCAGCTTGTGTTTCATGTGAATCGGTGAGGTCGCAAGGAATGTATGAATGCGGCCCGAATTGGCCGGTTTGATTGCCTCACCCGCGCGTTCTATATCTTTTTTTACAGCGCGTGCGAGGCCACAAACCGTGCTGTCTCTGACTATCTCGGCCACTGCCCGCACAGCCTCAAAATCGCCGTCACTGGCAATCGGAAAACCGGCCTCGATAATATCAACCTTCATTGCCTCCAGCGCGCGCGCAATGCGGATTTTTTCGTCTTTTGTCATCGACGCGCCTGGACTTTGTTCACCGTCGCGAAGCGTGGTATCGAATATTATTAGTTTTTCTTTAGCCATGGCTATCTCATTTTACTGAAAACTTTTGCAGGGGTGTAGGTATTTACGTTTACCCTCGTCAGGAGTTCACTGTCTGCCTTACGGCAGCAGCAGGAGAAGTAGGTTAAACACGGGCAGGTCAGATGGACGGGATGTGATTGCTGTGTCTTGAAGAGCGGTGTCTGTATCATACATGGCCAGTATTCTATTGAAGTTGTAAATGCTCAACCTACCCGGTTTCATCCGGTTCATTTTTGCTGGCAGGTTCGCTTAAACGCTGCCTGTTTCGGTTCCAGCGAAACAGCGAAATTACCGGGCCTGATAACAGGTACAAAAACGACGCAGAAAATAACATTGTCGGCGGTTCTATCGACAAGAATACAAATAACAGCATAACCACTAGTACCGACACAAACGGTACCTTTTTGCGCATGTCCAGATCTTTGAAGCTATAGTAGGAGAATCTCGATACCATCAGGGTGCCGACTACCAGGGTTAATACCAGAGCGGGATACATGACTTCGCTGCCTGAAATGCCATAGGTCTCACACACCCAAACCGCACCCATAGACACTGCAGCACCGGCAGGGCAGGCGAGACCCTGGAAATAACGTTTATCTGCAACGCCGACCTGGGTATTAAATCTTGCCAGTCTCAATGCTGTACAGGTGGTGTAAATAAATGCCGCCAACCAGCCAATTTTTCCCAACAGAGTAGTTACGTCGGCGAGATTGATCAGCGACCACTGATACAGGACCAGGGCAGGGGCAACGCCAAACGAAACCATATCGGCCAGGCTATCGTATTCGGCTCCAAACGCCGTCTGGGTGTTGGTCAGACGCGCAACGCGGCCATCGAGTCCATCCAGCAGCATGGCGAGAAAAATTGCTATCGCTGCGATTTCATATTGCCCTTTCATCGCCACGATAATCGCGTAGAACCCGGCAAACAGGGCACCCGTTGTGAATAGATTCGGCAACAGGAAAATACCTTTACGCAGATTTTTCCGTTTTGGTTTCGGGTTGCTATCGTCCATTGGCTTTGCCTGGTTGGCCATGATTTGATAAGGGGTTTCCTAGTTTTTAGACTTATCTACCAGGGCATTGGCACTCAACCAGGGCATCATCGCGCGTAACCTGGCGCCGGTTTGTTCAATATCGTGGGCTGCGTTGTTACGCCGCCAGGCGGTCATCTCGGGATAATTAGACTGGCCTTCAGCGATAAATTTTTTCGCGTAGGAGCCATTTTGAATGTTTTCGAGACATTCCTTCATCGCCCAGCGGCTTTCCTCATTGATGATCTTGTTGCCGGTGGTATATTCACCAAACTCGGCATTGTTTGAAATTGAATAGTTCATGTTGGCGATCCCACCCTCGTGGATTAAATCGACAATTAGTTTCAGTTCGTGCAGGCATTCGAAATAGGCTAGTTCGGGTGCGTATCCAGCCTCGACCAGCGTTTCGAAACCGGCTTTTACCAACTCGATGGTGCCACCGCATAATACCGTTTGCTCACCGAACAAATCGGTTTCGGTTTCATCCTTAAACGTGGTCTCAATGATCGCAGTGCGTCCACCACCAATGCCGGCAGCGTATGACAGGGCTAGTTCTTTTGCCATGCCGGTAGCATCCTGTTGAATCGCAATAAGATCTGGAATCCCGCCACCTTTGACAAATTCAGAACGAACCGTGTGCCCGGGTGCTTTTGGCGCAATCATAATAACATCGAGGTCCGCGCGTGGTTCCACCTGGTTGAAATGAATCGCAAATCCATGGGCAAATGCCAACGCGGCACCCTGCTTGATATTGGGCTCAATTTCATTCTGATACAGTTGATTTTGAAATTCATCCGGTGTTAAAACCATCACCACGTCAGCAGTTTTAATTGCCTCGGCGGTATTCTTTACCACCAGGCCAGCTGCTTCGGCCTTGGCTACGGATGTCGAACCTTCGCGTAAGGCAACGGTAACATCAACGCCAGAATCTTTTAGATTATTAGCATGGGCATGCCCCTGGGATCCGTAACCGACAACGGTTACTTTTTTGCCCTGGATAATGGAAAGATCGCAGTCTTTATCGTAATAAATATTCATAACACCCTCATGGCTTGCTGAATTGGTTGGGCGACCGAAAATATTTTTTATTTCGAGGCGCCAAATAGTAAATTGATCATCTAGTCAATGAGCTTATCAACGGCAGGTTCAATCTCACGTGAGGATCAAACTGGGGCCTTAGAAGGGCAGTGATTGACCTGTAATCTAGATTATATTGTTAAAGCCTTTTCGCCCCTCAGTATACCCATCGAGCCGGAACGAACGACTTCAATCACGTTATTCTCATGCATTGCCTTGATGTAGGCTTCGAGTTTGTCTCCGGAACCGGTCAATTCGATACAAAAAGTCGTATCGGTGACATCGATGATACGAGCACGGAAAATATCGGAAAGTCGTTTAACCTCGGCACGTTGATCGTCACCCACTGCCTTTACCTTGACGAACATCATTTCGCGTTCGATGAAATTACCCTCGGTAAAGTCCTGTAATTTAACGACATCGACCAGTTTATTCAGCTGTTTCGTAATTTGCTCGATGATGCGGTCAGATCCGGTGGTAATAATTGTCATGCGTGACAGGGTGTGGTCTTCAGTTGTTGCCACGGTCAGGGATTCGATATTATAGCCACGCGCAGAGAATAATCCGGATATACGTGACAGTGCGCCGGCTTCATTTTCGACCAGTAAGGAAACTATATGGCGCATTAGGCAATTTCCCCGTTAGCTTTGAGTGTAGCCTGAATTTCCTGTTGCAACGGAGAGAGTTCCATTTCGTTGTGTGCCTTACCAGAGGAAATCATCGGATAAACATTGGCTTCCTGGTCGGTGATGATATCGAGAAATACGGTACGATCCTTGAGCTTGAAGGCTTCTTTCATGGCGTCGTGCAAGTCGTTCGGATCCTCAACCTTGATACCAACATGGCCATAGGCCTCGGCGAGCTTGCCGAAATCAGGGAGTGAATCCATGTACACATGCGAGTAACGTTTTTCGTAAAAGAATTCCTGCCATTGGCGCACCATGCCAAGATAGCGGTTGTTGAGGTTGATAATCTTCACCGGGGCGTCGTACTGAAGGCAGGTGGAAAGTTCCTGAATACACATCTGAATACTGCCTTCGCCGGTGACACAGGCGACATCTTTATCCGGAAACGCTATCTTCACCCCAAACGCTGCCGGCAGACCAAATCCCATGGTGCCGAGCCCCCCCGAATTGATCCAGCGTCGGGGTTCGTTAAAATGATAAAATTGCGCGGCGAACATCTGATGCTGGCCCACGTCGGAGGTAACATAGGCCTCACCTCCGGTAACCTGGTAGAGTTCCTCAATAACCGTCTGTGGCTGGATCACTCCGTCTTTTTTCTCGTAAGCAAAGCTATTCTGTTTTTGCCAGGACCTGATTTTACTCCACCAGTCTTCGGTGGCAGTTTTATCGACGGGTTGATCGGAATCGACCAGAATTTTGAGCATTTCGGTCAGAACCTGTTTCACGCCACCAACAATCGGGATGTCGGCTGTTATCGTTTTGGATATTGACGCAGGATCTATATCGATATGTATAATTTGTGCATAGGGGCAGAATTTGCTCGGGACGCCGGTAATTCGATCGTCAAATCGCGCGCCAATAGCGATGAGTACATCGCAGTCGTGCATCGCCATATTCGCCTCGTAGGTTCCATGCATACCCAGCAAACCGATAAATTGTGAATCGGTTCCGGGAAAAGCGCCCAGACCCATCAGGGTTTGCGTAATCGGGTATCCAAGGTGATGCACAAAATCACGCAATTGCTTAGATGCCCCATCCATAATGACGCCGCCACCGGAATAAATTATCGGTCGCTTGGCGCTGAGTAATAATTCGACCGCGCGTTTGATTTGTCTCGGATGACCCTTAAGGTTCGGGTTATATGAGCGTACCTTGACCTGTTTCGGATATTCGTAAGGAATCTTGATGTGGGGCGCGGTAATATCTTTCGGAATATCGACTACAACGGGTCCTGGTCGACCCGAAGTTGCGACATAGAAAGCTTTCTTCAGTGTTTCCGCAAGTTTGTTGAGGTCCTTGACGAGAAAATTGTGCTTGACGCAGGGACGACTGATGCCAACCGCATCGACTTCCTGAAATGCATCGCTACCGATCGCATGACTGGGAACCTGACCAGTAATGACTATTATCGGCACTGAATCCATATAGGCGGTGGCGATCCCGGTTATTGCATTCGTCGCTCCGGGACCCGATGTAACCAGGCACACCCCCGGTTTGCCGGTTGCGCGGGCATACCCATCGGCTGCATGCGTGGCTCCCTGTTCGTGGCGTACTAATATATGTTTGACGTCATCCTGCTTTTGCAGTGCGTCGTAGATGTGTAGTACAGCTCCCCCGGGATACCCGAACAGATGCTCGACGCCTTCGTCTTTCAAAAACTGAATGATGATTTCAGAACCCGATAATTCCACTTGTGCCTCAGAAATATGATTTGTCAAAGCGCATAAAACCTACGCAGAACCAGAAATTTTATTATGGTTAAACAAGAAATGCACTAAATATAACGCCGCTAGCGGGAAATTGTTGGGTACTTTGGCAAACACGGCCTCTAATCAGAAGTTTCAGGCCGTCGACATTGGTATATTGCCGGTCCCGGGGGTATCTATTACCTGATCTGTTTAATATTTAACCAATTACACCACTAGTCGATGCTGTGTTGGTCGGTCACGATTTTTTCATAACAAATTGAAACTTGCCACCATCTTCCGTCGATGAAAGTAACTGGTTGCCTGTCTGTTTAGAGAATGCTTCGAAATCCTTAACCGAACCCGGATCGGTAGATATGATAAGCAGGGTCTGATCAGTCTCCATACCAGTGAGTGCTTTCTTGGCACGAAGAATAGGCAAGGGGCAGTTGAGGCCTGAAGCATCTAGTTCACGATCATATTCAGCCATAATTGGTTCCTCCCAGGTGATAGTGTTTTGCCCCGGCTGTTATGCGAGCAGCCCGGTCTATTTAGACCCTAACGCGTCAGAATCGGCCAGCCTGAAAACTGGTACCCTCCTCAGGCAATGGTATCTAGCGGTGTCGGATCAAGGTGCAACCCACCGGAAGACCACTTGGTGATTCCTCCACGCAGATTTATCACGTTGTTTATACCCTGTTTATTGAGAAAACGACAGGCCTGTGCGGATCGACTACCGGTTCGACAATAAATTACGATCTGGTTCTGTGACAAAGAAAAATAATCGATATTTAAAGGTATTAAATGCATTGGCAGAATTTTAGCATTGGGGATAACCCCCCGTTTAACTTCCGCAGGCGTTCGTATATCAACCAGTTCCAGATGATTTTTATCCTGAATCATACTGAACAGTTCTTTGGCATTAATTTCTTTTAATCGGGACATTTCCAACAACTTTTGGTCATAACTATAGAATATCTGGATCTCTCAGATACTATCTAATATTAGTATGGGTTAATATAAGGTTATTTTCCACTTAAAATGCTTACTCGCAATTGGCGGGAAGGGACCATCGTTCAGTAGGGATATGACATACAAACTAGATCATCCCCTGGAGCCTGTTTTTGGTTATGCATCGTCGGGGATCGACTGCCGGACTTTCCTGACCTTGTTGGATGACTAGCTGTGGTAGATTGTTTGATGATTCATTATTCCTGGTTTGCTGATATTCCTGCAAACACGCCAGGATACTTGTCGTCACTGAGCGATAGACTGGCTAGCGGTTTCAAAGGTTAGGCAAAATTGAACAAGACACAAAATTGTAACAAATCCAATTTATTCGGGATCCTTATCCTGATGCTGGGACTGGGTTTCTATACCCAGTTGTACGGCGACGAGGGTCTCCCGCTATTGGGCGAAAATGCGGCGATCAATATCGAGTTCGAACGACAGATCGGTGCGCAATTTTATCGCCGCTTGCTGAACCGGGGTTTGGTCGAAACCAATCCAATTTTAAACAGGTATATTAATGAGTTGGGTGCCAGATTATTGTCGGGAATCGAAAATCGTGTCAGGGATTACAGGTTCTTTATCGTCAAAGATTTTGGAGTCAATGCCTTTGCGGTACCCGGTGGTTTTATTGGAGTCAATATCGGCCTGATTACACGAGCCCAGAATCAGCATCAACTGGCTTCGGTACTGGCACATGAAATTGCCCATGTACGCCTGATGCATAGTTTACAGTTGATGCAAAAATCGAGTGAGCTGAGTACTGCTTCGATCCTCACAATGTTGGCCGGGCTCTTGGTTGGTGGCTACAATTCCGAACTGGGTAGCGCGCTGATTTTTGGCAGTACTGCGGGTAGCCAGCAGGCAATCATTAATTTTACCCGTGAAAACGAGTACGAAGCCGACCGACTCGGAATCGAATTAATGAAGAATGGGAATTTTGATTCACAGGGCATGGTCGATTTTTTCAGGCTGATGCAGCGTATTGCGGGTAGTTCCGAGTTTCAGAATATTGAATATTTGCGAACACATCCGGTGCATGCCAATCGCATTTCGGAAGCAGAAAGCAGGGTCACTTTGATGGCACCAGGTCAACTGGACCCCGATTACTTCCTGATGTTCAGAGATTATCTGGAGTATTTTAGTGCCGATCACTTGAATCAGTTTGGTAGCAACTATCGCAGGGCACTGGGACAAATCAAGGTGGGACAGTATGAAATGGCAGATCAGACCCTGCGTAACCTGTATCAACAGGATAGTGAAAATATCTGGTATGGTTATGCTTTCGCCGAAAATCTTGAGCACCTGGGCCAACTGGATCAGGCTGAGCAGGTTTACCGAGAGTTACTGGAGATTTTTCCAGACGAATTTGCATTTTCATTACGACTGCTACGGTTGCTGAAGTCTGTCGGCGAATTTGAATCGTCCCTGGTGATCGCACGGCGTCTCGAAAAACGCTATCCCTATAATAAAAATGTATATGTCGAACTTGCCGGGATTTATGAACAGTTGGATCGCCCCGTGTTCCAAATGATGGCCGAGGCCGAATATCATCGACTCGCGGGTAATCCCAGACTAGCAATTAAACTCTATAACTCGGTAATCGATTCGACAGATACCGATCTTGCAACAGCATCCAGGGCACGTGCGAAACGGGACGAGTTAAGTCAGTCAAACTGATGAATATTAATTTTCAGGCCCTCGGATGCCGACTCAATGAAGCCGAACTGGAAACCTGGGCCAGCCAGTTACTAGAGCGCGGGCATCAGGTCACTACCGACAGCTCAGAGGCTGATATCGTGGTGTTCAATTCCTGCGCGGTGACTAGCGAGGCCGATCGAAAATCGCGGCAGCAAATAGGTCGTTTGCATCGATCTAACCCGGGGGCCAAACTGGTCGTAACCGGATGTCATGCCAGCTTGAATCGAGAAGCGGTAAAAAACTACCTCGGGGTGGACCTGGTCGTAGACAATCAAAATAAAGAAACGCTGGTCGGCGAAACGCTGGATCATTTCGGCGGCTCGCAGGAAAAGCTTGAGCCGGGGAATGAAAATGCGTTATTTTTGCGTGGCAGGCATCGTGCGTTCATCAAGGTACAGGATGGCTGCCGTTATCGCTGCAGCTATTGCATCGTTACGATAGCGAGAGGTGCGGAGCGTAGCCGCAGCGTTAACAAAATCATCGACGAGATTCAGGGCTTACACCGTCAGGGTATTCAGGAAATTGCGATTACCGGTGTCCATGTCGGTGGATACGGTAGCGATACCGGGTCCAGCCTGTACGAATTGTTGAGCCAGATCCTTGAGCGTACCGAGATACCAAGAATTCGCCTGGCATCGGTAGAACCCTGGGACCTGGCCGATAATTTCTTTGGCCTGTTCCGGGACTCGCGTCTGATGCCACACATGCATCTGCCAATTCAAAGTGGCAGCGATAGCGTGCTCAAGCGTATGGCAAGGCGATGCAAGACAGCCGAATTCTCGCAGATCGTTGATAAGGCGCGAGGTGCGGTGCCACTATTTAATATTACCACTGACCTGATTGTCGGATTTCCCGGTGAGACCGAAAACGAGTGGCGACAGACCATGGATTATGTCGAATCAATCGGATTCGGCCATATGCACATATTCAGCTACTCGAGGCGTGAAGGCACAAAGGCGGCGCGATTGCCCGGACAGGTTGATAAGAAAATCAGGCAGGATCGTAGTCGACAAATGCACGAACTCGCCGCACGGCTGAAAATGATCGAGTTAGAAAAACACGTCGGCACTCGTTGCTCGGTGCTATGGGAGCAACAGGTCAACCGGGAAACGAATTTGTGGACTGGCTATACCCAGCATTATCACAAGATTGTCTCCAGCGACGCCAATATTAGAGGTGCAAGAATTACTCATGTTAGTGTTGATCATTTGTCGCAGGATGGAATTAGTTTGATTAACCAAGCAGGGCAGAGCGCGATACTTACCTCTTTTTGAATCTTTAGTTCTGAAATGGCCGCTCTGAAATCTAAATCGAGCCAGCAAAATTATTGATTCATTTCATTGCAGTTGGTGAACTCGACATAGGTTTCCAAATATTTGTAGAATACTCCATTAGCTTCATTTACCTGTCCCGGTTTCGGAATTTTGCGACCAGCCCAACAGGGCCTCCCTGGGCCACAATCCCAGGTGTTTCGGAGGAAAGCCTTCACCGCTATCGTCGATGTATAGCAGCGGTTTTGGAAAACTATAAGGAGGAAGTTCGAGGTTGAGCAGGCGGAAATGCCCGGTGGGAATGTCAATATTCTCGGTGCAGCCCTGGTGTGTTGACGTCAACAGGTACGGGATATTGCTTGCTAGAAAATTCCTAGTCGCCGCAAATATATCATCGCTAGAAAGGTGAAACAGGCAATCGCGACACATCCAGATACTAGCCTTTGGCAACGGATCTTTGGTCACGTCCAGATGCACGAAACTAGTCTGCCTGTCTCCATAGCTTACCTGGAGCTTGTCAACGAGCGCCTTGACAATCTCACCGCCGATATATTTGAGCCCTGCTGGCCGCTCTACGAGTCGAAACCAGTTAAAGTCGCCACAGGGTGCATCGAGCAGGGTTTCAAAGCCATAGTTTTGAATTAAACGCGGCAATTCCTTCCGGAGGTTTTTAGTATTTGCGAGAGTAGACCCGATTCCCGATCGGCTCTCTTCATTTTTCCACCTGTTGGCTTCATATATATAGGTAAACCGGTCTTCGACGTTACCGATGCGCTCTAGCCGGCGACTACGACGACGATAGGAAATCGCGTCGGTGAGGCTTTTCCCTCCCGGGAACAGGCGGATAAGTTTCTTGATAAGATTCATAAAAGTTTAAAAATGAGATTTGCCAGGAAATCAGCACAGATCACACAAATTATAAGGAACATGCTGTCGGATTGAAACATGTCTATCGAGTAATACGGTTTTGTGGATAACGATTATGGGTAGTGAGAATCGAATCATTGCATTTATTCACTTTTTGTAGCGCATTATGTTGTGCGTGGCGGCTTACTTAGAACCGTACAATCAAGCCGCCATGATGGATGAATAATGTACAGAAAAGCGGATTAAATTACTGGAGTCTATGGCTGGACTTTTGGCCAGGGAGCTTTTACTCTTTATTGAACTTCCACTAATTGGCGTGCCGCTTGCAAGGCTAAACTATATAATATATATCTGGGGATTTCTGTCGGTAAAATGTTGCATTTGGCCTGCCAAACTGAGGCGCTGCTGAATATGACGGATCGAATTCCAAAACGCCTACTAAAATTTATCACGGGGTGCTCAGAAAATCATGCCACTTTTCAAACGCACATTGAGCGAATTCCTGTTTCGCCGCTTCGTCCTGAAGCACTATGGATCGAACTTCCTGGTCGATCTGCAGTTGGATGCGAAGAGGGAAACAGTCGACTACGTCAAGGCCAACATGGCGGATGCGCCCTATTTTGAGAAACATCCACAGCTCGTGAAGTATGTTGTTGACGAGGCATCTCTGCCCGGGTTGTACCTGGAGTTTGGAGTCGGTCGCGGAAAATCCATCCGCTGGATCGGTTCCCAGGCGGCTCGACCGGTTTACGGATTTGATTCCTTCGACGGGATTCCTGAGTACTGGAACGGAAACCCGATTGGCACTTTCGCGCAATCGAAATTACCGAAGGTACCGGGTAATGTTCAGTTCGAGATCGGCCTGTTCGGCGATACGATTCCCAAGTTTCTCGAGAAACACGAAGAGCCAGTCTCGTTCCTGCACGTCGACTGTGATCTCTGGTCATCGACCGTGACGATCTTCGAAGCGCTAGGTTCGCGATTACAGCCCGGGGCCATTATCCTCTTTGACGAATATTATAACTTCCCGCGTTGGCAGCAACACGAGTACCGGGCATTCCAGGAATTCGTAGCAACATCAAATGTCGAGTACGAGTACATTGCCTACTCCGTGACCGGGCAGCAAGTCGCGGTGCGAATACTCAGCAACCCTTTATTTTTATGACCATCCGGGTATTGGCTATCGCCGAATACAGCGACCTGCCAGAAACCCACCTTTTAATAGGTTTACACAAGGCTGGTGTGAATCTCGAGGTGATTTGCTCGGACACGGCAAGGCATAAACAGTTGTTACTCGATGCTGGAATCAAAGTTACCTGGTTGAAATTTTCCAGTCGCTTCGATTCCCGCAGCAGAATTGCTATACAGGCCGTTTTAGATCGGAGCGATTTCGATATTGTCCATGCATTTACTAACAGATCCTTACAGAATACCCTGCCGTTAGTAAAAAAATCTACCGTCAAGTTGATCGCTTATCGCGGCATCGAGGCAAATGTATCGGTGTTTGATCCGATCTCGTGGATGACCTATCTCAATCCTCGAGTCGATAAAATTGTGTGTGTTGCCAACGCGATCCGCGACTATTTCATAAATATCAAATTTTTATGGTGGCGGTTTCCACAGGATAAAGCGATTACTATTTACAAGGGCCATGATCTTTCCTGGTACCGGAGACCGGCGGTGCCGCGTTCTGTCTGGGGTGTACCTGAAAATGCCTTTCTGGTTGGTTGCACGGTCAATGAAAGGCCTCGCAAGGGGTTGACGTATCTGGTTGACGCACTACCGAATATCGCCGAGACCGGTCTGGAAATCCACCTGCTTTTAATTGGCACTATTAATGGGGAAAAGACCCTGACTAAAATCGCACGGAGTCGAATCAGGGAGAGAATTCACTTAACCGGCTATCGAGACGATGCGGCCCAGGTATTGGCGGCCTGCGATGCCTGTATCTTGCCGGCAATCAAGCGAGAGGGTTTACCGAAATCAATTATTGAAGGTATGGTGCATCGGGTTACTCCGATCGTCACCAATACCGGTGGGAGTCCCGAGTTAATAGAACCGGGCGTCTCAGGCCTGATTATCGAGGCTGGTTCTTCTGCCTCGATTAGCGAAGCCATAGCGCAGTTGGCTCGAAATCCGCAGCAAAATCGCAATATGGGGGTTGCCGCGCAAGCTCGAATTCAGCGCGACTTTAATACCACGACTACCGTAGCGCAGACCTTAACGCTTTATCGTGAGTTACTGGGCCAGGTATAAGGCAAACTCTTTCTCGATATACCATTCGCATTCATTCGTTTGCCATTTTAAAGTTATTCACTTCGCAGGAATGACACTTCCCGGCCAGTTTCCGAGACAGCAAATATTTTGTATCCTGATTTTTGCAGCAGCCTGATTATATCGGCGGTCTTTTCGAGACCGATGGCTGGAAAACGATGGTGAAATTCAACCAGTAGCTGGTTGGGTTTGATTGGTGAAGCCAGTAACCCTTCCAGCACTTCATACTCGGCTCCCTCGATATCAATTTTTAGCAGGTCAATTCGCGAGTGTTCGAGCCTTTTTGCGACCGACGACAGGCAGTAGGCCGGTACTTCAATGGCGTTTTTGCTACTGGCATCCTCGGCGATCATGGTAAACATTAATGTTGATTCGCTCCCGTCTTTTTTGACCCGTGGATAAAACTTCAGTGTTCCGTCTTCTGCCGTGATCGCCCATGGATGAAAGTGAAACCGGTCAGGAAGGCTTGTCTTTGAAAGCATTTCAATTGATGAGGGCGTGGGATCGAAGGCATGAACCTCAGCCCCGAAGCGATCGATGATAAATAGATCGAAAGCTATATCGTCACCGACACCGAGGGAATAGACAATGCTGTCCTGATCGAGGCCATGAGTGGTGAAGCGCCAACCGCCACTTTCGATGGTCGCTATACGTATCTCGACGGGCAAGCGCAACTCTTTACCGATCAGTCTTTTTAGTGATGTTTTCGCCCGTTGATAGCCAGGACTTTTTTCGATGCGTTTCCACGCGGCAATTGCCATTTAAAATCCTCGGTCGGATGAAATTATTAATATTACAGCAGCATAAAAGTCCTTATACTGAATGTCTAGCGAAGGTAGAACGGGTTTTATCGTGCCGTAATTTTCCGGTTATCGAATCGAGTGGAATAAAATTTTCAATGAAATTAATAATTGATCTATGAGATCCGTTAGTCTGATCAACTTCTTAAGACCCGGATTTCATCGATGAATAACACGATTTCTAGCGCCAGGGTACGAACCGTCTCGGAACGTTTGTGGTCGGGATTTGGTTGGCTCATCGGTATTCTGTTTGCCACCATACTGGTGCTTGATAAAGCTGTTTATAACATTTTAGCCCTGATAGCGGTAGGAATAGCGTTTATCGCAATATACTCTTACCGGCCACGGCTAGACACTGAATTGAAAATGTTGGGTCTGGTACTGATAGCCAATTTATTGCTTGCACTACCTAACATAATTCTGGCACGGGATGGGTTGATATCACTGGAAAATCCGGTGAGGATGTTGCTCATGATACCGCTGGTACTCGCGGTCATGCGATATGGTTTAAGGGCACGATTTATATGTGTTGGGCTGTCAGTGGGCATGTTGGCAGCAGCGCTAGTGGTTAGCTGGCAATATCATGTGATGGAGGTAATTCGGCCAGGCATCCATTATAACCCGATTCTCTTTAGCGAAGTGGCAATGTCCGCCTTTGCAGTATTATTGGCAGCCTGCCTGGTAATAAGAGATCGGTTAGTGCCGTTGTACTTGGCTGGCCTACTTGCGGCTTTGTATTGTGTAATATTGTCAGGCACTCGTGGAACGCTGGTAGCGATAATACCCTTAATGATCTTCCTGCTATGGTGGGGTTGGCGACGGGATGTCTGGAGAGTAAAGTCGTTCTCGCGGTGGATGATTTTGTTCCCGGTTATACTCCTGTTTTTGGGAACGGTACTGATCAGCACCGGACATTTTATAGATCGCGTCCAGTTGGCTGGCAAACAGACCCGTGACTACTTCGAAAGGAACGATGCCAGTACACCGATAGGTCAGCGATTGGAACTTTGGAAGGGTACTTTACTAGTGGCACGTGAGCATCCAATGCTCGGTATTGGCGAGCACAAAGCCTTTCTCAAAAATAAAGTTGCCAATGGCGAGTTGCAACCGATAGTAGCAATCATGCGCTACGCCCACAATGACTATCTGGGCACACTGCAGAGCCGGGGAGTGCCTGGGTTGCTCCTACAACTTTTGATCTACATATTGCCGTTGTTAATATTTTTGCGCGGTTTGGCAAAATCAAACGAAAGGCAACGGTTCGCGGCCCTCGGTGGCGTGTTAATGACAATCGAATACGCGACTTATTCCCTAACCGAAATGCCAATGCATAATGGCTTGCCTCTGGTCTTCTACATTGTCAGTACTGGACTATTAATCGGTATTATCAAACACTTGCAGAGTCCTAATAGTGCAGATTATTCATGTTAATCTCGCGAATGGCCTGGGTGGAGGTGAATATCAAACCCTGGCATTGATGGAGGCATTGCACAGCACCGTCGGCCAATTGCTGATCCACCGGCAGAACTCTCCATTGGCCGATTTAGCCAGGCAGCGTTCACTCCGTACAATGAGCGCCAGCAAAGCTTTTTTGTCTCCGTCTATTCCCTGCTGGCGTAAACCTGTTGTGATACACGCTCATGATGGTCGCGGGGTACATTGGGCTCGAATAAGTGCGCGCCTACATGGTCTGCCTTATTTAATTACCCGCCGTGTTCTTAAGTCTCCGCAGCGGCGCCGTTGGACACAATCCGCTTATGCCGGTGCCAGCTGCATCGCCTGTGTAAGCCAGGCAGTCCTCGATAGTCTGCACGACTACAATTCCACCTTGCAGACTTGTGTGGTGTATGACGGCCAGGTTAGTTTTGCAAGTGATGCCGCGCATGTCGGGGGATTACGGGAATCCAATCCCGACAAGATAATTGTCGCCCAGGTCGGCCGGCTCTCAGCAGAGAAGGAAGTTCGGGTTACACTCGAGGTCGCACGATTGTTGGCAGTGAAAAAACTACCAATTCACTTCTGGATTATTGGTGACGGTCCGCTAGGTGATAGTTTGCGGGCTGCTTCGAGGGACCTGGATAATGTTGAATTTCTCGGCCATCGCAGCGATATTGGCAATTACCTCGCTGCCGCTGATGTATTGATGCATCCCTCTCGCAGCGAGGCTTTCGGTTCAGTAATAGTCGAGGCAATGCAGCATAATGTTGCCGTAATAGCTTCTAGAGTTGGCGGTATACCAGAGGTGGTGTCCGATAACGAGACGGGCTTGTTAATCGATATCGCTGATGTCTCTGCATTTAGTGCTGCGCTGGAACGTCTGTGTGTTGACCCGGCAACACGAACCCGACTGGCAGAAGCCGGGTGCCAACGTGCTGAATTCTTTTCTCTGCAAAAGATGACCGAGCGCTATCTAGAGTTGTACCATGAAATTCTCGCCAGTCACCAGGAGGCAGGACTCTAAAACAATGGATCGCCTAGCTATTAATTTCTAATTGGTCAAACACAGTCTCGGCCGAAATATTGTTCAGGCAATTGTAATGGCCAAACCTGCAATGGCGTTTGAAGCAGGGGGAACAGTCTAACCGTAACCAGTTTATCACGGCATTATCCGATAATGGAGGGGTGAACTCAGGGCTTGATGAGCCGTAAATTGCTACCACGCGGGTACCGACCGCTGCTGCAATATGCATTAATCCGGAGTCGTTCGCGACAGCCACATCGGCCCGCGCAATCAAGTCGACCGCATCGGCAATTTTCGTGGTGCCGCAAAGATTGGTGCCTATCCCGCCAGCCTGGTCAATTATCATTTGTGCGAAAGGCCTGTCCTTTGACGAACCTAACAACCAGGCCTGTGCACCAGCCTCTTCAACCTGATTGAGCAGTGCGGCGCAATGATTTGCCGGCCATTGTTTGGCAGGACCATATTCGGCGCCTGGCAGCAGTGCCACGGTAAAGAGGTCAGGATCAAGTTCCAGATCGGTCATGCAACGCTGAGTATTTTGCGGGTCAACATTTAAACTGGGCTGAATCACCCTGCACTCATCGCTGGCTTGCTCAAGTCCAAGATAGCTAAAGTGCTTGACGGTCTGGTCTAGGTAGGTTTTATCGAGAGGCCGGATATCGTTTAGCAGGCCATATCGCATTTCGCCCTTATAACCGGTGCGCTGAGGAATTTTTGCAAAAAATGGTACCAGCGCAGATTTTAAAGAACGTGGCAACACAATTGCCTGAGCATAGGACCTGCTGCGTAATTGCTTGCCCAGACGATATCGTTTGCCGACGCCGCTCTCTCCGTGTTTGACTTCCAGCGCATACACCTCACTAACCTCGGGCATGCGTTTCAGGATAGGCAGGGACCAGGCTGGCGAGACGACATCGATCGCGCATTCAGGTAGTCGCAATTTTAATAATTTAAACAGGCTTTGTGCCATCACCATATCACCCACCCATGAAGGCCCGATAACCAGTATGGCTGGAGAAGAGGGATCTAGTGGCATAGGGGCATGTTACTGACCGATGAAGTCCTGGTTCTCCAACCAGCTCATATATTCAGGTATCGCCTGCTCGACCGATTTAAACGGCTCGGTATAACCGGCATCTCGTAATTTTGTTATATCGGCCTGGGTATAGCTTTGATAGGCACCTTTAAGCCTATCGGGAAATGGAATGTATTCAATCCTGCCTTTTTGATGGTAGGCAATTACAGCGCTCGCGACATCATTAAAGCTCTGGCAGCGACCGGTGCCACAGTTAAAAATATCACTGATTTGAGGGTTGTCCCACAGCCACATATTGACCTTAACAGTGTCATCGACAAATACGAAGTCACGTTGTTGGTCACCGTCCCGGTAGCCATCGTAACCTTCAAATAAACGGCAGGTCCCGCTCGCTAAAATTTGATTGTTAAAATGAAAAGCGACACTGGCCATAGAGCCCTTATGTTGTTCGCGTGGGCCGTAAACATTAAAGTAGCGCAGG
>Ga0255047_10000384_pt1 | contig 35934 bp, 61 predicted proteins | sample JV7_2_1_MG_FD_183640 | JGI IMG/M metagenome (GOLD analysis project Ga0255047, IMG submission 183640) | Seawater microbial communities from Jervis Inlet, British Columbia, Canada - JV7_2_1 | ecosystem: Environmental > Aquatic > Marine > Inlet | place: Canada: British Columbia | collected 2016-10-06
CACCGGCTTCCTTGCCTTTGAACATTTGATCCCCGCAACCATACGAAGGAGCATTTTCAGGATCATCATCGTAGTCAAATCCAAAGTCGTTTGTATCAGCTTCTTTACCATTGATAACAAAAACTTTTAGACCACAGAACATTTTCATAGCTGTAATTTCATATTCCATTATTGCAACTCCTCGATCGCACCAGACTTGGCTAGCCCCACGGATAATCAGTATGTAGACCCTGCTTATCCAACCTTAACGCAAACCGAGCGTTTGTAGCGTCCTTGTGTGTTTTCATTATGCTAGTTCGATCCCCTTTCTATAAATTATTACCTGATTTTCTATCATATTCCCCATAGAGCTGCAATAGCCCAACAGGGAACGAATTCCCTGTTTCTTGGCACCATCGTTCAATGTGCCAAGGGTAGGGATTTTCCATTTCCAAGTCTTTTTTACATTTCGCCCACATTTTATAAAACCAAGCATCATACTCCTCCAACTCCCTTGACTCTTCGGAGGTAAAGCTGATGTTTTCCAACTTATCTCTGATTTTATAGATAGCAGAAGTATAAAACCCTGCTGAACCTCCGAACTTCATCCTTCTTGCATCTAATTCAATAAGGACGGTCCAACTCTTTTTTAGTTGGACCTGGCGCTGATATTTCAGTACCAGCTCCTTATTAGGTCTTTTCATCGTCTTTCCTTTCGGGCAGTTTTTTGACTTGCCCAGGTCTATTTTTATTTAAGACAAAAATCATCTTTAACCTTTTTAGCAGGCCGAGAAACAATTTCTTTAGCAAATAATGAACTTTCCTCTTGATTACCTTGTTTAATTGTATCTTCTGTCACTTCGGAACATCTCATACAGAAGATACCTGCCCCTTCGTAAAAATCATCTACCATGTCGCTTTTTTGGCACTTTTGGCATTCTGACATTTTTTGCTCCGTTTCTGCTGATCCATTAACCAATTTCTTATCTATAATTATAACCTACTTTGACAGTCCTGTCAAAGTAGGAAAGTAGTAAAAAGTACAAAAGTACTACTTAAACAACTTCCTTGCCTTTCATTATTTTATTGTATGCCCAAATAATTCTTGTGGCGCTTTCCAACCTTTCTGATACTTAAATATTTGAAAAGCTGGCCGTCCACCTCCGTCAAGTGAAGGGAACGAAACATCTCCTACCGGTTGTACCGACTCAAATCCTGGCAGAGATTGAGCCCCTTTATCTCGGAGGATGTAAAAAGCTGCTCCACTATACGCTTCTATGAAAAGTTTTCTCGTTCCTCCCATAGTCCCAATTTTTACATTGGAAAATCCTGATCTATCTGTGTAATATTTAATCATTATATTGCTCCTTTATCTTTTATTCCTCTCCATTGCTCCAAACCAAGGAGCAATCATCACAACTTAACCAATATTGTACTGACCCTGCATTCGAGTCAGTAGATTCAGAGGGTTCTAAATCCTTTTGACAGTTCGGGCAACAATTTGGAGCATCTCCGTATACAATGAATTGGCTGGAAGGAATAGACCAGCCGTCTCCCCATTGTCCATTTAATTTTAGTTTTGATACTATTGTGATCATAATCTATTATATATCCCATCACCAGCAAACCCCAAGCTGCTCAGGGCTTCGTTAATCACAGTGCCAAGCCCATCTTGGCACTGTGATTTATACCCCTTTAACGCTGATGTTGCAATGTCTAAAGCCTCGGCAATCTCATCATCTTTTTCAATTTCGGGATTATTCCCCAACTTGAACCAATGACTATTATAAAATATCCCCTCCCTATCCCAAGCCTCTATTTGAGCTAGCTCATTCTTTTCTATAACTTTTACAGAAACATCTGTATATCCTCCAACTACATCAAACATAGTACAATTCCTCCCTCAAATTGATCCGATATTTCGTAATTGGCTCGATCTAACATCTCAACAATTGTTTCATAAGGAGGTTGCTCCTTCGGACAATCAAAATTACACAAAGGGTATATATGAGCTAAAAAAGCTCCTTTGCTATCATCAAACTTAGCCCAATATTCTCCAACAAGATTAGGAGCGACTACACTTACGGTATTTCCTCTTTCAGTTGGGAATTGCTCTACAAGAATAGCTTCATTTCCAACTGTTTCTTTGACTGCAATCATGACTGGTCCTATCCATTTAGATGGAACCTGTTGCCATTCATCTTCTCGATGATAAGCTCTTAGAGAAGTATCAATTGTATAATGGTTTACTAATTTCATTTTCTACATTCTTTCTACATCAAGATTAAATTTTCGGACAATTGCCGGCCAGTTGCTTTCAAATTCCTGACGAATGGCCTCGATATTTCCATCGGGAATTTCACTCTCAAACATAATGACTGATGATTTACCAGCCACTCGCCCTTCTCTCGGTAGCCTGGTAAACTTTACCGTATTAACCGGACCTATCTCTACAGTTACTTTTCTCATTTTGAGCTTCCTTTATCCAATTGGATCAACATTTTCTAATTCGCTGCATTTATCAAGAAATCTATCCGCTAAATCCATAAGCCAATTTGCAGTATCTTTGCTGCATTTAATTCGCCCATATTCTAGCATTTCTCTAATTTCAAGAAGATGATCTTTCAAATAATCTCCATTTAATCCTTTTTCATTCATCACACGGCCAGCATACTTTTCCATCTTTTCAATAATTTGCTGGTTTGATTTCTTAACAGCAAATTCTCTTTGTTTTTTTGTCCATTCTTCATTTGTGTAAGTATTTCCACTTCTAGTCGTATGTGTCACTTTCATTCTCCTTTGTTCTAAACCGTTTTCTTATCTATAATTATACTCCTATATTACAATCTTGTCAAGTAGGAAAATCAAGAAAAGTACAAAAGTACTATTCCTTTCCATCCATTTTGTTTTCTACCATCCCATATAATTTTCAAATTCAACAACTGCAATAATTATACTGGATATGTCTCCACCTTCATCCAGCCATTCTCTGATATAATGACGAAGATCATGAAGATTGGTATCGCGCCAATCCTCCTTAGTCCAATCTTTAGTCAGCTCTTTTAAGAGCTGCTCAATTTTTTCTTGCTTCCCATTCATTACTTATCCTTCCTTGGCGGCTTCTGTGATACAATACCATTCTGGTACAAAATTAACCATTCTTCCATAATTCTATTTTGTGCTTCATCTAAATAATCGCCTCCTTGCGTAAGAGCAGAAATTGCTATTGCAGCAAAAACCGCTTTTGGTATTTTTTCATATAATGCCCCTAATTCAAGAGCATACTCATTATATTTTTTTGTCATTTTAATCTATCTCCTTAACTATTAGCATACTCCTATATTACAATCTTGTCAAGTAGGAATATCAAGAAAATATGCCAAAAAGTACAAAAGTACTAGATGGCTATTTCTTTTCCAGTCTATCCAAAACCTGCCTGACCACGTCATCAACTTTATATACTTCGTTGATAGTAGCTGTGTTAAGTGTCACTTGCTTGGTCAATTCTCTAATTTCCTCTACCATTTCATGTTGCACTTCACGCTCGGCTCCAACAATTTCAGTGAAAAAATTACGCTGCAATTTGAGCATATAATCTTCATGTTCTCTGGTAATCTTAGCATCTTCACGGCGTGTTTTCTCCCACCTTTGCCATAACCATATCAATATACCAACAAATGGCAATTGTATAAGAAAATTTGATATACTATCCGGAATGACCTGCCCTTGTTGTAACATGATAATCATTATTTCTGTTGTCGTTGCAATAGAAATGACTTTAATCATATGAATAGTATATCATAATATAGTGTAATGTAAACTGGTTTTAAGGTTTATTATCTAAAACACACAAGATAACTTTCCTTGGCTCAACATCCAATGTCATATATACTCCCCAGGAACAGGTAGCGTAATCAGCAATCATCAAGCCAATATATACAGATGTAATTATCAAGACAATAATCATTAATACATTACGTGGAAAATGTTTTGGCTGAATAATTCCATGTTTCTCAGAACTATCTATCACGTGATACCTCCACCGTGTCGCTTCTTTGGCATATGTCGATTGGCTTCTTTCCCCGATCTTAACCGTTGTCCGAAACGTGATTTTTTAGTTAGAACCAGGATACAACCATCTTCTGGCTCTTGAAACTCTCTGGGACCAACCTGAGTATACCCCAGTTGTTTGAGATTATTGACCATACATTTGAATGCTTCTATGTTCGAGGAATGTGTTTTCCTGAATTCTGTAGTAGTTCTGATGCCCGCTGATACTGCTGTTCTCCCACCCTGACAGTTTGTCTCATTTACTCCACATAGGAATCTGTCAGCCATTATTTTACCTCCTTAATATCAAATGCCTTACGCCATTGGTCTCCGCGGACTGAGCCGGGTTTAAGTTTCTGCCAATTTAAGTCCATTAATTCATCCCAGGTTATGTTTAATTGATACAACCTGGTATTCATTGCAATCTTAAATGCTAACAAATGAACAGGTTTTATAATATCACCCATTTCAACGGCGTAATAAATCCTCCCGGCATGAAGAGCCATATTTGATCTAATATTACCAATATGCCAATCCTGTTGGATCATTGTATCATTTTGTAAGTACGTTTGAGTTTGATAAACTAGTATTCTGTAATAATAGCTTATATCACCTAATTCATCTAACTCAGTTTCTCTATCTAAGTCTACACCCGGCTTAAATAATCCCTTTTTATGCTTATTTATCCACTCGCCTGTTTCGCCGAACAAGCCCATAGCAGGATGGAGTTGCTCATAATGTAATGGATAATCTTCTGGATACCAGGTTTTTAAGGCTAATTCAATACCTCTATTCATTTTCTTGCTCCTTTATCTCAGGATTGCCAATTTTTTCCCAATTCTCCCAATTTGTAGCTCGATCATACAATGAAATCTGTCTATTTTCCATCCATTGCTTATGACGTTTCATTAATTTATTACCCTCAACGTCAATATTTCCTAAACTGAATAAATCATACTGCTGATTATTAATCTCATTTTCAATCCATTGCAGGTTTTTAATAGCCGTGTAATAATAGCTGTCTTTTAACTCAATTCCAAGATACCTGCGGCCCATTTGTAGTGCTTGGAATCCAGTTGACCCTATACCGCTAAATGGATCAAAGACTAAATCACCTGGATTAGTATGCAGTGCTATGCAGCGTTCTATAACGTCTAATTGTAATTCGCACAGATGAGCTTCATCATCCTTGCCTCTACCATCTTTTACGCCAAATCCTTGTCTTCCCTTTTTTCTTAAACTTCCACAAACGTTGGTAACATCTATGCCTTCCCACCATTTCATGCCTTTGCGATGCTTATACCATACACCACTTGCCCAGTTTATCCACATATCAAGTGTAATCCAACCATCAGGTGCATCATAATTTCCTTGAATGTCTGGATGAGCTAGTAAAGCATGTACTGGCTCCTCATTTTGTCCTACATAAAATTTTAGAACATAATCTGATACACTTGGTCGCATGTGTACAGCGTCTTTGAACAATGTTTTTTGAGTTAACCCTAACGTATTGCTTCTTGCCCTTTCTGTTTGCGGGTCTTTTTCGACAGTCCATGTATGATCCCAATGATAGCCACACTCTTGCATCATTTTTATCACCGGTCCCATAAAATCCCAGCCGCCTATATACCCCTCGCGATTCAAATGAGCCACACCTTGAGCCAGGTGAATATGAATAATTCTGCCAGGTTTCATTTTTGGATACAATCCCTGCCATATATGTTTCATGTGTTCAATTAATTCCTCAGAGGTATTATAATTGCCTATATCTCTCTGGGATGACATATAAGCATACATGGCAGGAAATGGTACGCTTGTTACTACGCAATCTATACTGTGATCGTCCAGTTCATCTATTCGTTCGGCACTATCTCCTAGCATTAGTGTCCAGAATTCAGATTTATATACATCTGTTTTATAATCCATTTCTTCCTTCCTTATTTTCTCTTGTTGTAATTCATGTATGTCCATATGTTGTATTATTTCATCATACAGACTGTCGGATTGCTTTTGTTTTCGCTTGAGAGCATTTAATACATCACTCTCAGTATCCATTGCTATAATATCATGTTGGACTGGTTTTTCTTGCTGATAACGCCAAACCCTGCGTTCGTACTGGTACATTTCTTCATTTGAATAATTGACATTTACAGATATTACATGGTTACAATATGCTTGTAAATTTAGTCCAAAACCACCTATCTCAGGCTTGGTAATAAGAATTGGAAACTCTCCATTAGCAAAACCAATAAGCCGTTTCTCTTTTATATCCTCATCATGGCGGCCAGCAACTTCTATTGATCCTGGTATCATTTTCTGCAACATAATACCTTCATCATTACGCCGAACGTATATTAATTTATGTCCATTTTTACTATTAATAATTTCAGCAGCTTTTTCGCATCTTTGTTTGACAGATAATCGTTTAACTCGATTTACCTCTTGTAACCCTTTTGCTGGCATAGGTATTAGTGCATTTTTACCAGGATTAGTGTCTTTCAAAATATGATATTCCTGTTTTAATTCAGGCAAAATATAACCAGTAGCATCATAGCCTAAATCAGCCGGGCTGCGAATAATAACTGCCCATTCTGCTACAAATTTCCACCACTTATGCCAGACTGTTCGCTTTATTCTATATTGATTGCTACTGTTCCCGTCCTGAATAAAATAATTTGCTCGACATTGTTTACCGTTCATTATTCCCAAAAAGTCTACATAATTGATTAATTCCATGTGATCATTTGGAGCCGGTGTCGCAGTAGCGCAAAATCGAAATGGTATATTTTTAGCAAATTCAGTCAGTCTTTCCCTAGTTTTAGCACCATAATGTTTGAGTATACTCGCCTCATCTAAAGAGATGGCACTAAACTGAGCAGGAAGAAATCGAAAACGCTCAACTTGAATGTACTCATTAGTTCGCTTAGTTTCAACAGGATTATACTCTTGCCAGTACGAGAAATATATATCTTTCTCGTATAATTTAATTCTCTCCTTTTTCATCAGCCGTTCGTAGTTGGTTATGTTGATACCATTAACTATTTCCTCTTCCTCAGCCACAATATTGATATCGTAGCCAAACTTTTCAGCTTCGTATGCAAATTGTAGCTTAACACCGGGTGGAGCAAACATTATACTGGCCTTATTCGTATACAAGCCAGTTTGTTTTAGCAGCTCTAATTGGATTGGTCCTTTTCCCAATCCACAATCTAAACCGAGTAATACTCGTCCTTTTCTCAAAGACCACAATGTTATATCAGCCTGCCATTGATATAACATTGGATTTAGATCATTACGAGAGACCTCAAAGCCATTTCCCTCGTCTTTAACTTGTTTTTGAGCTAGAAATTCTTGATAGTCCATTAAATACCTCCTGTTTGTTATTATATACTATCTTACAATCTTGTCAAGTAACTAGTCGCTAAACACATCTTGCAAGATATTACCAGCTTCGTTAAAATCTAGTTCATCAGCTTCAGGTACACTCTGACTGTTCTCATCTTCTAGTATGCTTAATATTCTACGCAAGTATACCAACTCTTGCAGCATTAATTTAATACTGTCACCCGGCTTGAGACCTTGCGATTGATTGTATTCAATTTCATCATAAATGGTTTTATTTTCAATTTTAAGCAACTTTAATCGAATATGCATTATCTTTTCTGCTGCTGTTGATCCTCGTCATCATCACCAAACAATCTACCAAGCACTTGTCCCAATTGCCTGAGCGCTTCCGGTGCTAACTCAAAAAAGATGCCAATAGAAGCAGTTAACATCATTTCACTTCCAATGGTAAAAACAACAATACTTTCAAAAAATGCTATGATCCAAACATCCCAGGGCATACCAGATGCTTTAAAAACCATATCTGTTGCCACATCAAAAAGGAATAAAAATACTGCAATAGTCAGATAAGTGTAGTTAACTTTTCGTTTTCCACCTGGCAAAACTTCGACGCTGTCGCCGAACATGTAGAAAAATATGATTTGTCCAATTTGAGGCAAAAGAGCAATTGCTGCTATAATTTCCTGTCCGCTTTTCCGTGTTGGCAACATGCTATATCCATGATACGAAGACTGATAATCCTCGTAAAATGCAAAGCCTCCTATTACCATTCCAATTATAACAGCTAATGTGACCGGGATAACCATTTTGCCTTCTCTTAATTTAGTTGCTATTCTTTTGAATGTTGACATTATTTATCTCCTCCTCGTTTATAGAGTGGTATCTATCCTTAATTACCCATATCCCGCATTTACAACGCTGATAACATTCCGGGCAACGAGAGAAATTATGAAGCGTTCCGCAATCTATGCACATTCTTTTACTTCTTTTACTTTTTAGTGAAAATATAGACCAAATTCTACTCATTATTTAATCCCTCATTTACAATCTTAGCATGTCGAGTGCAAAATCCATAGCCATCTACTTCTACTTTAGACTTAAATAAGCATTGACGATGGCGAAGTAAAAAAGTATCATATACACCGTAACAACATCTTTCTTCACCAATAGGGTACTCCCAATCTAATGGTTTATGAACATACCATTTAACATTTTTTGTATCCATTATTTTATCCTCTCATTTACAATCTTAGCATGGCGTTTGCAAAATCCATATCCACCTATTGTTTCTTTTGGTTTGTATAAACATTGGTAAAAACCACCTTGTTCTACACGAATCTTATACCGGCAGTTTGCTTTATTAGTAAAAGACCCATAATAAGCACTTGGTCTGTAAATATACCATTTAATATCCATTATTTTATCCTCTCAAACCATAGATGTTGTAGGATCAAATTCATAATCTTCACTATAATCTTCCCTATCATCTACTACTACTTGCTGATCTAAAAATGCTAGAATTTTCTTGGCCAAGTCTGGATTAGCTTTGATATATTGTTCCAATTCATGGCAACGACTACATAATCCAAAATTAAATACGGGTGTTCGATTATCACAGAGTATACAATTAAATCTATACTTTTTCATTATTTTATCCTCTCAAAATATCTAACATTTGAAAACTCATCTCCAAAAGTCACATTATCAACCAGGCTCTTAAAATCCCTCCGTGCCTCATCATTGAATAACTTTGCGCCCCCACCAATTATAACCAAGTTAATTGGCTGTCTCTGATTTTGTAGTTTGCGCAGCATCCCTACGATCTTGATCTTGATACTGTTCAAATATAATTCAGGCAAGTTAGTTTTTCTTAACACGTTTAACTCCGCTATATTTGGTTCAGCTACATTTGATCTTTCATATGCGTATAGCAAGCCATTGTTTTGACTAACTGTACTAATCGGTTTGTCACTCGTATGATAAAACAAGCACAGATCGATGGTTTCATAACCGATATCACATATTAGGGTGTAACCTAGTTGTACCTTAGCTGAAACATAATATGATAGTGTTTCCGGCTTGAGACTGCCAAAGCTAGTGAAAAATGGCACAGCATCAATATCTTTGGCATATTTAATATAATCTGGTTTATTCTGTTCAAACACTCCTTTGTACACTTTCTCAACTTGCAATCGCTTCTGTCTGTCCTGATATAATTCAGGAGGCATACCGCATACAAGCCTGAGCCGCTTATCCTTAATAGTTTCAAGTCCATTATGCTCTTTAATCCATTGATATAGAACAGCCTTAAACAATATTCGAATATGCTCAGGCTTGTGCTTTAGCATATCAATTTCTCTTTTAACCTGCTCGGATAACACGTCCTGACCAAAATATAATTGTCTATTGTCGACCAACAAGCTAAAACTTATCGGTTTACGTGTAATCAAATCATCGGTTAACTGGCCTCGCGGTTGGCTTAAACTATAACAAGATGGTATTTTACTAACTAAATCACCTATGCATATTTTGATAAAGCCGTTTCCAAAGTCCAAGCCGGTCGGAATAATTTTAAGTGTCATCTATTACTTCCTTCCGCTCAATCCACATACCAAACTGCTCTTCCCATTCTGAAAGTTCTAATTCAGCCGGGAAAATACCAGGATTATCAATAGTACTTCCTCTAGCCCACATAGTTTCAAATTCTTTAATACTAATTAATTGGGCAATAATAAATTCATCAAGTGTCATTAATCAGCCTCATGTATATAAAAAACAGTAACTAAACCAGAAATAAATCCAATCAGATGATTGTAATCTGAATCTAATTCAAAATAATTTAACATAATAATATTAGCAGATAAGAAAGTCATCCCTATCAAAAATGCTCCTAACATTACTTTAACTGTATTTAATTGCATCTTATCCTTCCTCCCAATTGCTAACTGCTTCCCAATTGTTAACCGCTATTTTGATACATTCAATACAATAGTGAGGCGATAACATATCATCTTCGCAAATAAAAACTAAACAACTTGCTTCGATTCTACAATTATCACATCGCGTATAATCAAAACATTGAAATATAGACCTATCTACATTTTTTCTCGCCTCAATCATTTGCTTTTCTCGATACTTGTCAACTGCTGCTATTGTCATTACTTTCCCTCCATTTCATTAATAAACCTACTTGGCCACATTTTATTATCTCGATACATCCTACACCCGCTAAGGTATACCCGATCCATTGCTCTGCTGATACATACAAAAGCTACGCAACGCTCATCCTGAATTGGTGATTTTACCCCAGCCGGTAACACTCCAAACTGAGGTGGATCAATTAAGCTAAACGTATGAGGAAGTAAACCGGCCGGACTACCGGTCTTATCTTCACCCTCACACCATCCCATACCAAATACAATCGGACGTTCTAAACCCTTTAATCCATGATATGTGGATAACACTGTATATTCTTCCCAATTCTTTTCTTTAGCATCATTGGCTACTTGTATCATTTCATCAACATATGCTAAGAATTTGCTAACATCTGTATACTGGCTGGCAACATCTACAACAGTTTGTAAGTTGTCAAGGGTATTACTGCCTTCATCCTCAGCCGTTCCTTGAGTAGTCTTAAAATACTGCTCATAACAATCATCTATAATAATTTGAACAAGACTACCGACATTCTTAATATCTTGCAGGTCTACTTGGAGTTTCTTTACAAATTGGATTAAATCAATCTGCCCATTAGATAATTTCCTCTTGCTGTTTTTTGCTCGTTGCTTCCAGCCATATTTTCCAGCATTGTAAACTGAAGATACTTTGCTGAAATCATAGTCAATAGCTTGCAAGAATTTTTCTCCCAAGTACCGAACTGCACTATATTCGCCAGCCTTAGACCTGTGCCAATCAGCATGCCGGTAATTATTCGAAGCAATATTAACCACTTTCTCAAATGCTTCAGTGTTACTTGTATCATATGCCAGTCTTAAATATCCGATAACATTGCCTACGTGCTTACCATCCCAAAACGAGTTGCCAGTAATATTAACAAACTTAACACCCTGTCTGATTAACTCCCCTTCGATGTAGCCTAGTTGAGCACGTGTTCTGGCTCCGATGAACATATCACCAAAGGAGTAATCATTTTCTACCAGGATGTTAATTTCATCCGCAATCTGTTTTCCCTCTTTGAAAATATCATCAGCCATTGAAAAACTGACACTACCACCAGAACCCTTTACCCCATGAATATCTTGGAAAAACTTTTGATCGTATGGGCCGTCTCTGTCTGAGTAGTTATAGCTGATGAGATTTTGAAACGAATTTATGATTTCATCTTTTGAACGATAATTAGTATCCAGGATTACAGTCTGAATATCCTCTACATACTTCTCAATTTCATCTGTAATCAATTCGGGTTTAGCACCCTGAAAACGATACATCATTTGATTTACATCGCCGACTAAAAATAAACTGGTATTATTACGTTCTAAAATATGAAATAAAATCTTGAATGCTTGATAATTGGTATCTTGACTTTCATCAATAATAATGTGACTATATTTCAATTGCATCTTAATCTTAAATGATGGATTGTTAATCAATTCTTGTTCCATCAAAAACAGCATATCGGAAAACTCAAGACATTTATAATTATACAGCCAGTTGTCATAATCTTTCCTGATATTAGCCAGAGCTACACCATAAAAAGCACCCAGCCGCTCGGCAAACCATCTTTGATTATTATGTAATGTAATTCCATGGTATTTGGAATTGCCTATTTGGTTCAATATTTCCTTGTGTCCCGGCTTTTTATCACCTTCACTTTTGGGCCAGTATTTATCAACCAAATCCTCAATTTTTTGTTTGAGTTGCCATTGCTTTAATGGAGCGTATTTGCCCGGCACTCTCCACCCAAAATATTTCAATTCTGGATTATTAATTGTCAGTTCTCGATAGCAAAAAGCATGAATGGTACTAATCTGATTTAAGTTAGCAGTATCAACTAATCCTTGAATTTTGGTTCCCATCTCACCGGCCATTGGCTTGGAGAATGTGAGTACCAGGATTTTATCCGGATTAATACCATTTTCTACCAAGAATTGATAACGGTATTTCATCGTGTGAGTTTTACCGGCGCCAGGACCGGCAAAGACTCGTATATTAGTATCAATTGGCATGTTGGCTGCTTCGAATTGTTTTTCGTTCAATTGAGGTATAATATTGTCTATTTCATTTTGAATAAACATCTTTACTCCTTTATCCTTTTTATGGCAAGAGCCTTGCTCCGGCCATAACCTAACCGCTCGCACTTCTCCAACATTTTAATTGATTTTTCTAAAAACTTATATGAGTGATCGGACCATATCACTTCCTCGTCCAACGCCTCAAATAAATCTTTGATTAATTCATCTTTATCCATTCTTGCCCTCCTCATTAGTAATTTCCTCCACATAATCCATGACTGATAATGCTCCTCCACCTATTCCTGCCATTCTCATAACCCGCACTTGATCATCTTCTATAGAAAAACCATCAATTTCAATATCTTCTGATTTTCCTGTGAGCCAATGTATCCTAAATTTTCTAATCATCAGTCTATCCCCTATAATATTTTTAGCTTGAATATAGTTTTCACAATACCTTAACCATACGGAGTACGTCTTCCTGTTTTATAATCCTGCCAGGCATTAACAGGATTATTGCTTTCTTGACGACGGCCACGTACTTTTCCAATACTTGCTTGTACTTCCAAACTTCTTATTTGCCAGTACTCACTTTCAGTATCATTAATATTGGCAAAGAAGTCTTTTATTTCACTGATAGCATCATCAGCGGCACTATCGGAGCCTTCGATAGGAACAGAGAGGGTATAACGCCCTACATTCCCGTTATAACCTGATGATATTGCCCTCAACTCTCCATCAACTTCTTCTATAATGATTTCTTCCAACCACTCTCTAGCCTTTTTGGCCAGAGAAGGATTTAATCTTTTCTTAATTTCTGATAATTTCATCAGTCTATTCCCTCATCATTTTCTTGAATTTTGATTTAACTTTTTGAGCTTGATCATCAAATCAGTGTAATCCTCAAATTCTAACATATCTGAACCATCATAATCTTCATTTGCTTCTACTATTTCACCTAAAGCTAATGCTTTTTTAAGTACTGATAAATAAAGCATCTCTAGCTCGTCTTTACTAAAACTTATAAGCATCAGTCTATCCCCTCATCATTTTCTGAGCCTCTCATCAAATTGACTGAGAGGTTATTGAGTAATTTGGTTTTAATTTTAGGCAGTTCCATTACATACTGCTCAACCTTCTCTGGCTTGCGCTCAATTGTAGCCCAGATTGAGCCATTACTTTGAGTGCTAATTACTTGAACCAGAGTTCGCTTACCTAATGATAATCCTCTAACAGCATCAAAGATGTTTTCGTAGAAGCTAATTCTCATATTATTAGCTTCTAACGATGAAACAATTGCTCCTAGGCAATGATAGCAAACTGTATGACATTCATTGCCTTTGCAATTATACTCAAGCCCCACACCGTCATATCTGCAACATTGACAGATAAAAACCAGATGATCCAAGTCTTTGTTGCCAAATTGAGATATAACTGTTTCTTTGCTCAATCTCATTTCATAATAATCATTCTGGCTACCATAAACTGAATAAGCACCTTTAACTGATAATGTTTTAATCTCTAACTCTTTAGCCTTTTGTACTCTATCTGATAAGTTTGTCATTTATTCTCCTTATTCTAAAACGTTTTCTTATATACTATTATAACTCCATTTGACAATCTTGTCAAGTAGTAATCTTGGAAAAGCAACAGAAAAAGTACAAAAGTACTACTTACTAGACAATATTTTTACAATGCTCTTCTACCTTTCTTTTTGCTATTGATAAACTGGTAGCATGCCCTTCTTCTTCTATTGTTGCCCACCACCAAGTACGAGCAGTTTGAGACCACCAAATAGACCCTAATGTTTCCCTGCTTGGCAGTCTTGCGTATGTAGACAAACTTATTTCTTTGCCTTCATCGGTATCAATTGCAATCCATATCTTTGTCATTTGTTTTCCTCAAATGGATTAAACACGCTGCTTCTATCAGGATAATTATTCATAGCTTCTTCTATTGTATCATACCAATTGCCTGGTACCTCCCTGGTATACCAAAATTTACTATTATCTTTTTGGTAGCAATGACCTATAGCGTATTTGCCGCTATTGATGGATTTTGTAACCCTGGCATACAAATCAAGAGTTAGGTTATCTGATAATCTTTCAGTTTCTACTACAATATTTATCATTAGTTTTTTCTCCATTGCAACAATAGCCGTTCACTTAATTCTCCATTGTATTTATTCCCATTTGCTATCATCTCTTGCGCGCGTTTCAGGATCATCATTGGTGGGCCTTTCATAGTCTTAATTTCATCAATTATTTCCTGTTTTGCTTGCACTTGTTCATTATTAAACAAGCTAGCCATTTCATTATCTGCTTTTTGTTGCGCCTCTAAACTTAATATTTGCAACCTGAGCTGGTCACTACTAAGTTGTTCTGTAAATGGCTCAATTTCGGATTTGACTAATGTTTCCCCCTTTGCAGGATTAGTTAAATTAGCTGGATTGTGCAGATACCATCTAATTTTCTGGAAAGTAGCTTCTGGCATACGCATAGGTAGCCGACGGATCATATTGTGTGCTGGCACTTCACCAGATAATATGCTCTTCATTTGACCATCAGCAGTTTCGGAAGCTATAGCCGTAATTTTACCTAATTGCTCCTTCCATACTGTGGCCGATGGAATGGGGAAATTATCACCATCCATTAAAATTAAAGTCAGAATGCTTAATTCCTGCCATCTATCTTTGCCTTGCGATTTTTCTTTATTTGGAATTTGATACACTGGCTTGACATGACTCGTTGCCACGACTAAATTAACGCCCTTAGTATATAATGGCTTGAGGATAGCATCTCCGATTAAATCATTAGCTATCCCCCGCCGGGCACCGTAACTGTCCTTGATTACACTATTAGTCTCTTTGCCATACAATTTAGCATAATCACTTGGTTTATCCATTACCAACGCCATCAGACTATCCTCAAGCGGCCTGATATTATCAATAATAGCTACAGTATATTTATTGTTTTCTAACTGTTCTATTTCGGATAGCAAAAACTTACCTCTGCTCAAAGGATTATTTTCAGCCTGACTAAATGATTTATAATGCCCGAACTGCAATTGATTATGAATTCCTTCGCCCTTGTCCTCAAAGTCAAAGAAACAAATGTTATTAGGAAAATCAGCTTGTGAAGCTAAATATGATTTTCCTTTGCCTCGACGGCCAGTAATAAACATTACCCCTTTCATCTCAGGCAACAGTATCGACTTCATCATTATTTCCATCCTCTCATTGTCTAAATATTTTCGTTTGATATAGCTCATCTAAAATTAGAAAAAACCCAATTCTCAAATTTTAGCCAAAGTTCTGGTTCTGGTCTATTTTCAATTATAGCCGGAACAACATATATTAATACTGTTAGCACCCAACAAGCAAGCATAAAAAATACTGGCAGTTGTGGCAAAATAATTTCAATGGCTTCGCTTGGGCTTTCCGCTCTTATCAATCTATGCAATGTTTCCATTCAAAAACTCCTTTATATTTTCTATAGTCTTTTTGCCAATTCCTTTTATCTCGATACTTCCTTTATCTAACGCTGTCTGGAATTTCTTAAATGTTGGATACTGATCATAAATATCCATAGCTTTTTTATAACCAATACCAGGTAATGAAGCATATAATACTGACAAATTATTCACACGTGTCAGTATTTGAGCCGCATACCATTCTCGCTCTATATACGAAGGATTATCACTCATCTCTCTCATCTCTTCATATAATACTGGTAACTGAGGCCAGCATATTTTTTGCTTGTTCTCTTTTGCTTCTACCAACGCTAATTGATTGCCTATAATCCAAAATGGCAGATGTTTAGCTGATGGCAATTGTACAAATATCCCTCCTCTCATAGACCATAATGTACGATGTTTTACAAAATGTGGATATTTGAATTTATTCACATATGATTTTGTTCTGTTAACTATTAAATTTATATCCTCATCGAACTTGACTGTCCCAATAAATAATAATATCCGTTGCCAAGGAGCCGCGTCACATTCGATCATCCTCAATTGTGCCTCTTTGTACCGGCCATCTGTAATAGATGATACCAGGTCATGATCGAACTTGACCTGGATAAGCAGAGCACCCTTTTGTATGTGCCGTTTAATTAAAAAATCAGTAGCCGGGAACATCATACCAGGTGGACTTATCATTAAATCAGCACCGGTTAGCTCTTCCAGACCGTCAACCGGTTCACTTTCTAGCTCGTTATTTCCAGATAACGATAGGATACTGCGTTCACCTGGTTTATGATGTTGAGGGATAAGATACTTTTTGGTCTTTGAATTTGATCTTAGTTCGCTTGGTTCGATGTATAATTTAGGCATTTTTACTCTGTAAAATGAAAACTGGCTAGACAAGATTTAACACCTGCCTAGCCAGTAATATTAAAATGGTATTTCGCTCTCTAGTAACGATGTTCCCTCTGCTGATGATTTCAAACCATCCAGCAGTTTCAAATCATTTGGAGTACAACTCCATCTTTTAGCAACTTCGAGCATGGCCCTGTTCTCGTCAAACGGCGGGCAACTATTCCCGTCCAGATCGACACCTTTCATGAGATTTGAAAGTTGGATATTGACCACTTCAGTCTCTACATTATCAAAAAAGCCAGCTTTATCTCCGTAAGTACTTGTAGCTTTAGTTGATAATGCTCTTTCATCACCAGTTGTTGCTATCGACTGAACACTGGCAACAACTACACCACCTTCATCTTGTGCGGCCTGGCGTGCTTCTGCTTCATCAGCATAGACGTGTGTGATCATATGCTTACGCCGCGGGTATTCTTTTCCATCCTCCTTTATATATTTATTATTCTTGGCAACATCCCATTGATCTACAATCTGCTCAAGCCGGCACCAATAATAATCACCAGTTGCTAATTGCGGATATGCTTGTATTATGTCTATTATTAGATTAAACGGCATCGCCTGGCCGACAACACGAGCCCTTTCTTCCTCATCTAATTTTTTATCAACATTACCATCGTTTCTAAATTTTGGTATAAGTTCGGTAACATCTCCAAATTTCATCTCGCCAAGTAACAACGAAGATACTTTGGCCTGAATAGCCATTCCGTCGTTGCCAAAACTCTTCTCTCCACTAACGCTTTTAGCATATGCAGTAGCAGCAACTTGAGCTTTGCTTTTGCCAACCTGATCCTCGTAAATGTATTCCCAAACTTTTATTGTCGGACCAATACCAGACCCGAAAGCAAAAAACACTCTAGCCTCTGTAATATAAGGCCATCCTCCGCCTCCTGCTTCTACTTCCGGCTTCTGCATTTCTGCCATAAATTTAGCATGATAATCCTTAAATTCTTGTGAATTTAAATCCATTTTTAATATTTCCTCTATATTAATAAAGTTAAAAATACTTTAGAAGCAGTTCTAAAGCAATCATAAACGGTTTATAAACGGTTCTAAACGCATTCTAAAGTACTTCTGGATGGTTTAGAATGCGTTTAGAATAAAACAATATGTTACCTTGCATCACCTCCTTTCATATCCTTTTATATTTATTGACTTAATCCGATACAACCGACTACTTTTCCTTCATCATCTCGAATAAGTTCTCCGGGTTGCCAGATGTCTTTCCTCTGGTAGTTCAAACGAAAAAGACTAGAAGTAACATAAATTACACCTGGTTTAAATTCAGGGAAAACTAATTCTTTATCTCCCTCCATCAAAACCGGCACGCCCAATTTAGTACCGAGATATAGAATTCCCTCCAATTCCTCAATCAACTTCTTAATAATTTCCATTCTCGCTATTTTCCCGCTTGGCTTTAATTCCCGTACAATATTCTTGCTCTCGTCGCAAATTGATATTGCATGAGGTGTTAAATTAATAATTAACATCTCGTCTCCTTTCATTATATAACCAAAATTCATTAAATCCTAAACTTCACCAATCATTATACATCCATTTGACAACATTGTCAAGCAGCAAAACCTTAAAATTATTATCACCTTGATACCATTTGACAATATTGTACAACAGTGTTATAATTTGTACAGTTACCTTAAATTATGACTTGTTCTCATTGTAATTCTTGGACTATTACCAATGCAAATTTCTGCTTTCAATGCGGAGTATCATTGGTATCCACATCATTTGAATATAATAGTTTGCAGCCGGCCAGTTTCAATTGGAAAGACAAAATGCTTACTACAGTATCATTAGCTACAATAGCCGCCGGTGCTTCCTTTTTTGCTAACTGGCCTACTGAGTTTATAGCTTTACTTCCGCTCGGTTATTTATTGTACACCCCAATAAGCAAATTGTTATTAGATATTCTGGGCAAATTACCTGAGAAACAATCTGCAACAGTTGAAACTACTCTTAAAATAGAACACACTAGCCTGGACAAAAAACACTGGCTAATTGCAGATGTCCCACCAGGTATTGAATTAAAACATATCCAACATATTGCTAAAGTATGTGAGACCAAACCATTTAGCCGCCGCAACTGTTGTCAAGCCGGTAAACTCAGCCAGGGTGAATTCGAGAAAATAAGAGACTTCTTTTTAGAAATGAACTATACCTTTTATCGTAATCGACACTCACCAACGACCGGAATGATCTTAACAGAACGTGGTAAAAGGTTACTTAAAAAGTCACTATCCCCTACCCTATAATAAGTGGTTGACCTGGTTTTTTGCTAGACCCGTCAACCAACCACCACCAACCACCACTAGGATACTACTTGACAATAACGTAATACTATGATAAAATTATCAAGATGACAAATACTTTTAGGATAGCAGGTTTAGGTGGGGTCAGTCATACTCCGGAAACTAAACAAATATTTAAGCTGATTCCATTAGACGGAACGATAAGTCATTTTCTATCTACTGCATTAATTAAATTCGCAGAAAGTCGTGGCTTTAACGAAACACGTATTTCAGAATATCAACAGGATTTTATTTCAGAGGAAAGGCTAATTGAAATAAATGAATTTGAAAACAAGGCACGGCGAGTAGATTATACTTATCTATACGCTTATGAATATCTCAAGCGAAGATTGCGCTATTCTAATCATTCGAGTATAATCAGAGCAGCTTTACAGTTTTTGAGTAAGTAGCTTCCCTTACTCGACATTTTCTATCTCCTTTTTGTTAGCAGTGACCTCTTTATCGGGGTCACTGTTTTCATTTACTTTAGATATTTGAGTTAGCTGGTTTGCTAATAACTGATTTTGTCTTCTTAACATTTTAATTTCTATAAATAATTCCCCAACAATTTCAAATAATTCATTTGTAGCTAGTTCATTCATGTTAATAATGCCTCTATGCTATTGTATAAAATGCCACAAAATAGTCTTGATCTGCCACCTGATTACCAATGTCATCAATCTCAATCATAACAAATCCTTGTCGTGTAGCTGTTGTTACATCTGATTCAGCTACTATTGATCTGGTAAGTGTAGCTGCTGCCGCCGTTCCGACAAACTTTATAAATGGTTCATCAACATCAGCTTGGTCTAAATACAATGCAGGAATAGCCGCTGTTGTACTGGTTTGATCAACGTGTAATTGAGCTAACATTGTAGTTGCATTTACGCCGACAAGGCCGCCGCTATCTATCCTCATTCGTTCGGCTCCACCTTGCGTTGTGTTATTTGCAGCGGTCCAAAATGAGATTAGTGTCACAGCATTCCTGGGTGTATCACCTCCTCCTATTGCAACTTCCGTTGCTGATACAGTTGAGGAAGCAAGAATTGTCGAAGTATCCTCTTCAGTATTAGTATAATGTCTACCAACGAGACGGCCAATTTTATTAGTCGCATCAGTTGACACATCAGATATTCTTATCTGCAATGTCCCGCCTAAAATATCCAGTATATCGCTCGGAGAAGCAGTACCAATTCCTACCCGCTCATTAGTGCTATCAATATTTAGAACAGGTATACCACCATCGGCATCTAATACTTGAAAAAAATCTATGCTATCTGTTGTTGGTTGCAGGATAATCTGGCCGGTGCTAGATGGTGTAATAGTTAAATTATGACTTCCATCTAACCTAAAATCTGCAAATGCAGTTCCGTCTGTATGTGTTAAACGGAGTTGAGCTATAGTATCATCTACCACATCTAATTTAGCATCCGGTCCAACAGTATTAATACCTACCCGCTCATTAACAGTATCTACACTGAAAACGCGGATTGTTCCTAAGCTATTTAATACTCGAAAAAACGAATCGCTATCTGTTGTTGGCTGGAAAATAATTTGACCAGTACTGGATGGCGTGACAGTCAAATCTTCATTTGTATCAAGTGTAAAATCAACGAATTTAGTCCCATCTGTGTGCGTCAATCTTAGCTGCACGCCTGATGCATTCAACACGTCTAACTTAGTATCTGGTCCAGTTGTACCAATTCCAACATTGCCACTATTATAAAATATATCTGTAGTAGTACTGGGAACAATATCCCATATATTACTACTACTACTTTCTGAGCCTTTCTGAAAAGCTATCGGCTCAGCCGCTTCGACAAATAATACATTTACAAAATCTCCATTAGTGTAGATAACTCCGGGCACTTTACGTGCTAGAATATTATCACCATCTCGATTATCTTTAACTAAAATGAAATTAGTTTTAATTGGCGAATCGTCGATAACCTCAAGGTTTGGGACCATGCCAGTCTTTTCTCTTGTCCCACCAATGGTTACAATTTCTTCTAATAATTCTTCTATTTTAGACAGTGTTGCTTCGTTAGGCATATAATGTACCTACCAAATTTTCCTGTTGCAATCCTAATTCTGTTATTGCTCCAAAGTTGCCTACTCGCGATACTCTAATTTTATCAATAAAGAATGGTTCGGCACTAAATGCTATAGATACCCCATTTCGTGCAGTACCAGAATATGTTATAGACACCCTATCAAATAATTCAAGATACAATCCCCATGGACCGGCCATAGATAATCTCATATTGTATAATCGGCTCTCGAAACTAAAGGCTCTTTGAGCCAATGTATCTAGCCGGTTTTGATCATTGCAACGAAGATTGGTAATATTTTTTCGTCTTCCTGACGCTGTTATATTCGTTGGAAACGACGATCTTAATATAGCTCCATCATCTGTTAATGCTGCTAATGTTACTTGATCCATATCAACCGGATCGCGGAATTCCACTTCTGGTCTGCCTACCATAATATCATTATCTATATCTAATACAATAGACGGTAACGTGGTATTAAATACAGGATGCGGCTGATATACGAATTCATCAGCTTTGGACATATAGACTACGTAGAATTCGTTTTTAGCAATTGCTTTTAATGTTTGCCAGATACTATTGGATTGCCTGACTGTGAGCACATCTACTTTGGTTGTGAATATTTCATCTATATTGGAAGTGTCAACCCAACCACCAATAGGATTAGCACTAAATGTACCATCTGTGTTTTGCACATTAGCTGTACTTGATATATTGCTATGCTGTTCAATGATATGTTTGACAATACTGCCCAATCGCATACCATTGTATTGATGAGGATTAGTAATCGGATCCAAATCAATATTGTAAATACCTTGCAAACCGGCTGTTTGTAGAAAAGTATCACTGGTAGCTACAGATAACTCAGTTCCGGATTGTCTAATATCAAAACGGACAGATTGAGGCAATATGCTACCTCGCATAGCCAGAACTGGATCACTTTCCCAATCGCCATCTCCTTCAGCTAGAAAGTATACATCCGTTCTGCGCCCATAGGTAGCCTCGTCTTGATCATTGGCAAATGAACCAGAGGCCTGCCAACCGCCACGATTACCATCAGCTTCTATTGTATTGAGAATGAAACTGGTACTATTTTCTATGGCCATTTAGTTAACTATAATTCCTGTAGCATTAGCATTTGGATATACACCAGTTTGAAAATCCTCTAAATCATCTCCACTGTTCACAGAATAATTTATACTATCACTTGCTCCACCACCATTGCCAAAAACACTTTCTTGTACGTTTTGAGGCAATCTATCTATAGCATTTATCTCAGGTGTTACACTGGCGTTAATCGTAGTCCAGGTAGCACCATTATCTATGGTCTCTAAAATATCTCCATTTGTTTCATCAAATACCAGTAATCTCTTGTCCGTATCTGGACCTAAAACAAATGTTCTAATATCCCCTATAGTTGCATCATCCTTAACTACAAATGTACTACCAGCATCTTCACTTTTTTCTACTACATTTGTACCATCAAAATTACCGGCTACCCATACAACATCAGCGTCAAATCTTCCACATTCTACACCTATATTATTCCCAGACCCAGGATCAAAAACATTTGTACCGTCTAAATCTAGACCCGCTGAAAATTTAATTAGAATTGGAGTACCACCATCTAGTGCTGCAATATATAGGAAATTACTGCTGGCGTCTATATCACAAGGCTTTGTCATTGGCGCAATAACATATTGGTCTGGTGTAGATGGAAATATAGGTGTATCGTCGTCTCTCAACGTGATATTATCAAAATACATTGAGCCGCTAGATGCATCGCCATTATTTTGTTCTGCGGACATACTCAAATTTCCGCCACTTAAATCTTGATACTTGGTATGATTATCAATACCAGTAGCACTATCAATCAAAACAGTATCAACATAAATATGAACACTGCCATTATTAGTAGCAGCGCCAGTTGCAGATACTAACCTGATTTCAATATTTTTTGTGCCTGATGAAATTTGCGCCTCAGCAATATGCTCAGCGGCACTATCATCTATGCAAACAGCTTGAATTTTGAAAACAGCGGCATCGTTAATGATACGAGTTTCAAGTATTGAACCAAATGAAAGTGGAGTTAAATCAACGGCGTTAATATACTGGCCAGAAGTAAATGTAATATCATTACGGCTAAATTTGAAGCCAACTCTTAATGCTGTCCCGATAGTAAATGCGGTTAACTCTTGTGAAACATCATTAGTACAACCAAAACACCCGCTATCTATTTCACACCCAAATGAACCAGCTAAAGCCGAAGCGGCACTCGTAAATAATTTTGCTCCACTATTATCAGTACCCCATAACGAGAAATCATCAGTCTCAAAATCATCAAAAAAGAATTGTGCCATTACGCCACGGTTACTCCTCTGCTGGATATAGTCCCACTTGCCCATAAATTGGTGGTTTTATACATCCATATTCGGCTTGAACTGGCCTTAGCTGCTAAAACAAACATAATCAGGTTATTAACTGCCCCATATTTAACACAATGGAATGTTAGCTCGTCAACTGTAGCTGCTGGACTATCAGAAAATTCAGCATTACTCGGATCAGGCAATATGATTTTTGCCCAACTCCGACCACCATTAATAGAATGGAAAATACCAGCATCCGTAGCAATCCATAACTCATGTGATGTTGAGTTAAGATGTCGAGTAGCAGGATTTTGTAATATCCAATTTACATTTAATGCTGTACCGGATAAACCGGTATTACGTGCTATCCAGGCCATAATTTATTTGATGTTACTTGTTCATATGTATAGTATCAATTATTCTGCAAATCCTCTGGTCGATTCCAAATTGAGACATAGCCGAGACAATGAGAATCCAATCTTTGTCCGGTATTTCATTTTCAACAGTTATAATAGGATGATCTAATCCTTCGCATCGGGCAACTTTAATACGAACTTGCTCGTATTCCAATCTTTCAAAAATCCATCCATCACTTGAACGATGCTTAGATATTACTTTACTCATAATCTACTCCCTCATATGGCCGGTGCATAGCATCAATTATCCTGCAAATTCTCCAATTGCTTATTCCAAATTGAGACACAGCAGCAATAATAGCAACCCATTCGTCACTTGAAATTACAGTTACAAGGTCTTTTGAATCTTCTGGACGTTTGATTGTAATTTGAACTGAATAATCTTCCAGCCTTTCAAAAATTAGCTTATCTTCCCAATGATATGTTTTTATTGTTTTTAGCATAATCTCACTCAAAATAAAACACGCCACTCCCATCTGTAGTCGCGTATATACTGGCTATCAATAAAGTGTCAGTACAATCTATCACATTAATTTCTGTTTCAGTTGTTTGGTTTAACCCGCCCCCTTCAGAAACTGTTGCAGAAACAGTAAATGTACCCGCTGTTGCATAAGTGTGAGTACCAGATACTCCGCTATCATTAGTACTATCACCAAAATCTATTGTGCGGCTGGTCACTGTTGAGCCGGGTGCATAACTGCCAGTAAAATCCCAAGACATCGAATTACCCAGACAAATAGGATTAGGTGATAATGTGAGGATAACTACGGGTTCCTTAGAAACACCCATAATTGTATCACTGTCGATATTGCAGCAGTACGCGCGGAATTCTCGTACTTCACGTAAAACTGCCACAAATCTAACAGACTGAGACCTTGCTTTTATTTTTGCAATTAATGCTGCTGATAAAGGAGAAGTAGCCAAAAAATTAACCTGTGCTTGTATTGCAATACCTATATGGTATAATAGCAATACAATATTAATAAAGGTGTTAAATGAGCGAAACTAAAGCAACAACATACAGACTGCCAAAAAAAGTTAGAAATCTTATTGATATTTTAGTTAAAAAGCTGCAAATTAGCAAAACCGGAATAGTTTCACTTGCCATAATTAGACTAGCAGAAAAGGAGCAAGTAGAAGATGAGCAATCAACTAATACAGATTAAAGGCAATATTTCCTCTGTAGGATGGATAGCACCACAGGGTTTAGATTATGATAGCTGGAAACAAGTAGGCTTGGCTATTAATCAATCTAACAAGATGATAGGCTGGATCATAGGGGATTGGTTAAATGCCAATCCACAACCTTATGGGGAAACTTATGATGAGGCAATGGAGTTGACTGGGTTAAGCCAATCAAGACTTGAAACTCTTAAATTAATTACAGGTAGCATTGAAATCCACTTCCGGCGGCAAGATTTATCTTTGCGTCATCACGAGCAAATAGTTAAATTTCGCGACAATCCAGAAATACAAAAATACTGGCTAGATAAAGCAGAAGAAAACAAATGGAGTGCTAGGGAATTAGCAGAAAAAATAAAACAAGATGAGATAAAATTAAGTAGTAATGAAAACAATCAGGAAAACCAAGATAGTAAAGATAGTTATGATCCCAAAAGCAATTATGACGATGAAGATTACGAACTGCCAACTTCTGCTGACGAATTTATATTAATCGAAACATATAAATGGACAGAAACAGAAACAATAAGGCAAAAAAAAGTACTTAACGGAGAAACAGTACTTGTTAATCAACATTCCGACAAAGCTCTTGTTCAATGGGCCAAGGAAAATGATTTTTATATAAAAATTGATCGTAATTCAATTTGGGGCAATCCATTTATTTTGACTGAAGATGGCACCCGGCAAGAAATTATAGAAAAATATAAATGGTATTATAACCTGAAACCCAGCTTGCAAAATAAGATAGAAGATTTAAGAGGAAAAGTGTTAGGATGTTGGTGTTACCCAGAAGACTGTCATGGAAATGTATTACTCAATATTTTAGATAATATTATTATAGGAAAATAATGATAATTGACGACTTAATTATCTTAGGACGTGCTGTTCCAGAACCAATAAAAGATGGAAGAATTACAATATGCCTAGGAGGATATTCGCCTACTCATGGATTTATTCGTATTTATCCGACAAAAGCTAATATGAATATAAACAGATGGGCAATCATAAGTGTCGAGGTTGAAAAAGATAAAAGAGATACACGTAAAGAAAGTTGGAAAATCACAGGGTCAAAGGAAAATTGGGATTATTTACAACATTGTATAAACAAAGTAGGCAATTGGCCCAAGAAACAAAGACTCCCACTTATTTATTCGCTTGCTACCGATTGCATAAGTACTATTAATCAAAATAGAAATAGCTTAGGTATTATTAAACCAAATATAATCCGTACATATTTTAGAAATAATCCTAAATTTGGCCAAGCATATCAACCTTTATTTCCTAGCTTGCAAGAAAATACAATGGTAAAACGTGATTTTTTATATGAGCCAAGGATAGAATATCGTTGTAGTTCAAATTGCCAGACAAAAGGGCCTCATGACCAACAAGTTTTAGAATGGGGGTTTTTCAAATGGTTTGAAAAACATCCTAATAGACATGAACAAGTATGGGAAAATGCTATGCTTGATCGACAAGACTATACTACATATTTTTTTGTTGGCAATCAAGCTAGATACCGCACCAGTTATTTAATAATAAGCATCTTGCGTTTCAAAAAACAACCCATTCAAGAAGCTATTATATTCTAATTTTAATAAAATCCCCCAAAACATAAAAAAGGTAGATTGCAAGCAACATTTAGCCAATCTACCTTTTTTGATACCATATGACAAGATTGTAATATAAACCCGTTAGAAGCTAAAAAACAGCCTATCTTTTTTTCAACTTACAAAAATTTCAAATGTAACCGTCACATTTTCGTATAGCGGAAAGCCTCTTTGTTTAGGTTCAATACTGAGGATAACAAAATCAGTATATACCGTAGTCCCGTATCGTTCATTAGCTTCACTTGAATTATAGGCATCCGTTTCTATCTCCGTTAATTGAGTATTATTATCCTGTTGAGTTTCAAATAACGTCATCAAATCAGTGTGATCGCATCCTATCAGACTATTCAAATTCCAGGTATGAATACGATAGCCGGTATTGATAGGAATACCATTTAAGCCAATAGATACTTGTTGCTCTGTCCAAGCTGATACCGGCGCTTGGAATTCCTTATTCAATAAAGTACTTTCAATCCTATATGATCCGCCAACTGCCATTAGATTAATCCACTTGACAAAATTGTAAAATGCATTTATAATTAATAAAAAGGAGTATCTTATGTATACAATGTTGATTGATGATAAACTTTTCTACAAGGGGCAAGTAAAACCATTCAAAATACACCAAATATCTCTTTTATCATTTCCTGAACATGATAAAATTTTACTACCCGAAATACAATTTTCACTAACTATTCCTCATGATCACGGAACGAGTTACCTTTTTGATTTAATAGAACATCATTCACCAAGTATAACAATGATGTTACAAGATAAGAAAATATTAGAAACTATTAGTTGTCATTTTGATAAATTAACTGGCCAGAAGTATTTCATACTTGATCCTCCCGTAGTCCCAAATGATGAAGTTTTACAAATGGCCACTTATTTAATTTTTGCTAATCTTGTGGAAAATATTGCCAAAGCAAATGATTGCCATTAATTATACCTTTTTATTATTTGTTCAATAGCATTTGCTATATTTTCAGCTATTTGATCAATTGATTTTTTGTCATGTTCTTCGAATAAAAGACCTAACTTTTCCTCTAAATTCTGCAAACGACAACAAACAAAATATAATGCATCTTGCAAATCTTTAATTGATTTAGCATCATTAATATGATTCCACATATCTTTACTGTAATCACCACTAAATATTCGATTTGGATATTTAGCCATTAATTATTTCTCCGCGCTAAACGTTTGACTGCAATTGAAATATCATCTGTTACACGTTCTACCAGTCTATCCTCAGTAGCCTGGCTGAGATTATCACTGGTTACATTAAAACCGCCGGACATTTCAACTGATACTTGTTGGCTTGGAATAATAGGGGCAGACATAGTAAATGATTGCTTATGTGTTGGCAATACAGTCTCGCCTCTATGAGCCATTATTGCTTGCGGTGATCCAACCGGACCGGGACCGCCGACTATACCACCTTCATCAAATTCAGGTATGCCGCCAACTAATGGCGCTCTGATTAAATTACCAAAAGCATTTTCTGACGTTCTTTGCGTGCTAGGACCGGTAACAACCGGCTCTTTAATAATATCCTCAACTTCTTTGAATAATTCCTCGAAGTCTGATTTAGTACGTTCGCTAAATCCTTTGAAAATATTATCAGCTACCCCATCTTGACCAAATACCAATCCTATTTTATCAGCTATAGCTTTTGTCCCCTCCTCTGTAACCCCTTCTTGTTCTGCTAATGATCTGCCTAAATCTTCCAATTGTCTGGCCTGAGATATACGTCTATCTTCTTCCGATCGTTGCAAAGCTATTGCTCTGTCTTCCGCTTGTTCTGTAAAATTCTGTTGCAATTGTGCTCTTTGCTCGACCTGACTTTCCTGAAGTTGAGCAAGCTGTTCATCAAAACTGGTTAATAATTCCCCTCTTTGACTTTCCAACGACCCTTTAAGATCGCGTAGTCTTTGATCGAAATCCTCAACCTGTTCTTTTTGTTGTGTTTTGGCACTATTTTCAGTCTGTCTTTGAGATAAACTAAAGTTCTCTTTTTCTTCCTGTTGTTGTAATTCCCTATCTTCTCTCAACTGCTGTAAGCCAAGTATATCCCCTTCGGCTCTTAATCGCCTATCTGCTAATTGGAAACGACGTTCACCTTGTATTTGACTGAGGTTAAATCTATCCTGCGCTTGTTTAATCTGCTGTTGCAATCGCTGTTGATCACGTAATCTTTGATCGGCCGCTCTTTGTCTCTCCCTGGAAATATCTTTTTCAGCATCTTTAATCTGCTTAATTCTATCGGTTTCAAAATTATCTAATTGCTTTTGCTGATTTTTTAGAAGTTTATCACGGTCTTTTGTTTGATTTTCTCCTAGCTTCTTTGCTTGTCTTCCTTGTTTTCGACTAACATCTTCTTGTGCTCTCAATTGACGCCGGGTACTATCTTCAGCCGCTCTTCCAAAAGCTAATTGCAATTGTTCAGCTTGTCTAATAATATTAGTATAAGATTTAATTGCTTCAGTGTTATCTATTATTTGAGCTTCTTGGTCTTTTAGATCACCAGTAACTTGATCAGTTTCAAATGATACTCCCTCAATAGTGCTGGCCACTTCCTTAAATCTATCAATTGCCAATACGCCGGCCTTATCAAGAATATCACCAAAACTTTCAAGAGATTGTGTAGGTTCTCCGCGAATAAAAGCTGAAATGTTACCAACAATTGTTTGAGTATTGCGAAACGTACCAGCTATTATTTCCCCGGTAGCTACAGCTCCAGCCGAAATAAAAGCTAGAACTTGCTGCGCTGTTGTTGCTAATCCACTTAATAAATTGGCACCTTCAGTTGCCCCAGGCCTAAATGCTTCACCAAATGTTACTCTTAAATTCTCTGATTGAGCATTAAACCGTTCAAATGCTTCGCTTGCTTTTCCTGCTTCCTCTCCTATATTTTCCGCTGCTTCACTGGCAATGTTCAAAGCTGCTTCCATAAATACAGCATTTTTTTGTGCTTCATTTAATTGAGCATTGGTTTGACCAAAATCAGTTTGAGCTATTTGTTCAATTTCAGCATTTACCTGCTTAGCAGATATACCAAAATTATCAAGAATTAATAATGACCTACGTCCTAATGCTGTTGTAAATTGCTCAATAGCTTGAGCGCCAGTCAAACCCATAGTACGCCCAAGGGTAAGAGCCACTCGTGTTAACTTCTCGAATTCTCTTGGAGTTTTGGCAACGCCTAATAATAATGCTTGATTAGCCGCTTGAATTGCATCTAACCCAGAAATTGTACCTCGACTGGTAGATTGGATAGCTGCTTGTATTTCACTTCCAGATTGACCAAAAGAAGCAGCAAGATTTGTTAATCCTGTTTGTTGCGATTTGAATCGTGCCGCCAACTTAGCATTTTCAACAGCAAATACAGCGAATGCAGCAGTAGCCGCCCCTACAGCAGTTACAAGATTGGTAGCGAAGGCTTTTGATTGTGCTACAGTAGCTTGTCTAGCATTTTCTTGATTTACTCTTAGCCGCTCTTGTGCATTTTTTGTTTTCTCTAATTGCCTTTCATATTGTTTAGCGGCAGATTGAACCTCGTTAAAAGACTTCTTTAATCCAGTACCTTTTAACTCGCGGTCAAATATTTCACGTTGTTTTTTTTCTATTTCATTAAGTTTTCTGATGTAATCTCTAAAGCCCTGAGCTTGTAGAGATACACCAGCGGGAGGCAATGCGGCCATTATCTACCTTTTAATTCTTTCTGCATTTTTTGAACTGTAACAAAGATAATCTTATCCTTATTCATCAAATAATCAAGTAAAGTCAACACCCAAAAGATTAACCCTATTCCGTATATCCATATAGTTAACAAACCAAGCCACAAGCCTAAACTACTCCAAGATTTAGGTATCTTGAATTGAACACCATTATCTGTAACATTAGTAACAACCCAATTATCATTAGACTTCCAGGCAATGTATTCACCAATAATTTGCGATCTGGTTTTAGTATTTTTAAGTAACATTATGTCACTACCCTGGCTGCTTTCAATATACTTTTAGTAAATGGTTTCTTCCTGCGCTTTACAATCAACACAGACCACCCTCTAGCTCTTGTACCCGGATGCCTGACCTGCTTCTTTCTTCTAAATGGACCAAAACTACCACCAGCACCAGAACTAAATGAACCTACCTTAGTCTTGGCTTTGTATCCTGTTCTGAATATCAAATTAGGTACACGTTTAGCACGTATAATATGAGCCCGTGTACCTTCATCAGCCCAAACCCATTTATCAACTGCATGTTGAGAACCAGCAGGACCAACAATAACAGTTGCATCTTGTCCGGTTAAACCAATCAATGTTTCAAACTTAGGTTTTTCACCTTGCCAAGTACGTGTAGTTTTCTCAAACTCACGTTCTATTATTTTTCCCTCGGCTCTCAATGCATTTAACAGATTTAACCTGATTTTATCTACTCGTAACTTTTTAGGTTTAATTCCTTTGACTAATTCAGCTACCACTATTCACCATAGCCATTACATTGCTAATCTCAGTCTTAGTTTCAACAGTTGCCACAATCCAAACACGTTGCCATATAGGAAGATTATACCAATCAGCCAAACAACCAGCTTCATAAGCTGCACTTGCTTCCCTCCACCAAATAGGATTTTCAGAACGAATAGAATAGGTATTAATAGATGATTCGTTAATTTTTGGTAATTTTACTCCAAATTTTTTTTAACCTCATCTATATCATTTTCTACAATATCAAGGCCGGACATTTCCATCATAGCAGTTTGAACCGCTTGCAGGTCAGATGGTTTAGCCAGTACAGTAAAATCTAGCCATATTTTCTTACGCAATATCTCATTATCAGGGTAATCATTATTTAATGCAACAGTTACAGGAGGCGGCTTGGATATATCAGGATATTCTATATCACGCAAAGACATTACCATACGTTTAGCTATTTGCAAATCAGTTATTTCACGATCATAATCTTCCGCATCCAATAACCATTGCTCATGTTCCTCATCGCTCGGTTTGCTTAATCTATTCTGAAACTGACCGGTAACTAATTTCATTTTAATCATAGGTTGCTTTGGTCTGGGCCTATCAAGTTGAGTAACCCAGACCGCTACCTCTGGTACATGGTAAACTTTGAGTTTATCAGTCCAGCTATTATGAACCAGAACATACGTTTCCTCAACCTGTTTTGCTATTTTCAATAAATCTATTTTCATTTACTCGCCTCTTGTAATAATTATTTTATAAATCTTTGAAACTTGTACCTGCTAACTGGAATATAGTACCATCGTCGCCAGCTCCAAAATATGTATTAACATCACAACAGGTTAATGTAGTAATAGTTTCCGCTCCGGTAATTGATGCCACAGCAACAGTACTAAATGTATTACCACCATCTATACTTTCTCTAACTGCTCCTAAGCCATCGCTATTTTGACCAGTTACTAAAACGTGTATACATTCACAAATTGCTATATCATTAATACCACCATCAAAAGCAGCCAAAGCACTAATGACTGTAGTCCAGGTAGCTCCTTTGTCGATGCTGCGATAAACTTCGCCACCAGCATCACCAATGAATAATATATTGCTATCTGGAACTGCTCTGACTACATTCAGATTAATTCCAACTGCTGGCCCAGTAACTAATGTCCAGGTTGTTCCCCCATCCGTAGAACGAACGAAAGCATTAGCATTCCCTACAGCGTATCCTAATTGACTATCCGAAAAGTGAATACTATTTAGATTTTGAGCGGTTGGACCACCTCCATCTCCATCAGCTTGAGTAGATATACTCGCTCCTTTGTCAGATGAAAAATAAATATCCCCACCGTCAGCAGCAAACCAGATTTTAGTTTGAGACAGAACAAACACATCATTAATTGGATTATCAGGAGTAGTAACTAATGTCATTGTAGTGCCGCCGTCATTTGTGAATTGATATTCTGCGGTATCATCGTTTGTGATCACAACTACGTCACCATCACAACTAACAGCACTCAGATTATCAACATCAGTAGTCATTGAGTTAGTCTGCTCAACCCAAGTAGTGCCTCCATCTATACTTTTGAATATCCTGGCATCACCATAAAATCCAGGACTGCCATTTGTTACAATCCATAATGTTTGACAACCATCTGTAAGATTATCACAATCCCCACATTCTGGTTCAAGATCACAAACAGCTAAATCAGCAATAACACGTCCAGTTAGAGTAGATAATGTTAGATTAGTATGTACCAACGGTTTAAGAACATAATCATCCTCAAATTCCGAACTGGCCTCTACCACGATATCGACACCTACATCTGTCGCATCATCAGCAGCTATTGCGTTGACAACACCAGCTTGAGTAGTTTCTGTGATGTTGATATTTTCTAAGACATCAATAAAATCATAGTTTGTTGGATCGTCATCACTGCCACATTCAGAATAAAATATCAACACATTTGGCTTACACGGTAAATCAGTAATCAAACTGGCAATTTGCCTGAAAAATGTAAATGTTACTGTGCCGTCATCCGGTGTCGTTTTACGTGTAGCAAAGGTTTTGAATTTGCCTTTACTTGTCCGTTTTCTACTATTTTGTACTTCGCCTCGCGGTCTGGTTAAGTCGGTAACATCATGACAGCCTAAAAATTCTAAAGCGCTTGTACAAGTACGCTGTAACCATAAAGCGGTGTTGTCGCTACTATATCTAGTCGTTATATCAGCCATTATATTTTCCTCAAGATTAACATAATATCATTTTAATCTCACTCTTACCGCTCTTCGGTTATCGTCCAAGTTTGCCGCCACGTCCCATAGCAAACATTTTAATTATACGCCAAGCATCCAAAGCACCTTGTTTGTATAAATCCCAGGGTAATGACGCTGCTTCGGGTGTCAATGGATCAATATCTTTTCTATCATCTCCCCAGCGTGTTTTAGCTGTTCCGCAAAATCCACATGGAGGCTCAGGCAATAATGCGTTAGTTAATTTTACAATAGCCCGCTCAAAACTGGCGTTCATTCTTCCGCTTCGTGTATCAAGCGGAAAACCAGCCCGATAATCTATTAATACACTTTCAGGAGGTATTGAATGAGTAGGAATTGCTTCTATATTCGTTGTGCCATTCCAGGTTGCCGGTCTTGGTACAAAAAAGCCTCTTTTAGTATCCGTTCGATAAGCACAAGCTGTTTGCGTTTTATGTTGGCATATTCCAGTACAATCGCAAACACCATCCCATTGCAAGGTAGCCGGTGTAGCTTGATTTATTGTTCTACAGTAGACATCTACCCGGCTTACAAAATTAGAGGTATCATAGTTTATTTTCCAGGCATCAGTATCGTCGCTACCAGCACTATCAGATTTAGTTAATGATAATAAAGTAGGCTTTACAAATAATGAAGCCTCAGCCCGGATAAACATAAGACTACCATCAATATCAACTTTAATTGGTCTAATTTCCCATCTTGGATCCGCGCTATCTTCCGCGCCATCACTAGTTCTAATAAAAACAGCTATATCATTAATATTATCACAAGCTGTTACACCGCTAACATCTATTGTAGCTGTTTCCTCTCTACCAAAAGGATCACTATCTAAGTCTTGAAATAATATAGGAGCATTAGCAAGTTTTAGTGTTAATGTTTCAGCTCCATAACATTCTACTCGTTTCCATTGAGTAGCAATTTCAGCATTACGCCAATTTATTTTGACACCGTTCAAGCCAAAAGCTATTTCTTCATTAGTAATAAATTTAGGAGCCGGATAAAAGCCTAATTGTTCAGCTATCATATCTTCCGCTTGTTGAATTATCCAGGCTAAATCACTTCTAGCATTTTGATCCCATATTGTATCATCTCCGCAACCTTTGGTTATTGGTGCTTTGGCTCCGTTTAGTTGCCAAAAATGAGGCATGTATATTCCCATAATTTCAGCATAGCGTGAAATAGATAATAATGTTTCCGGTATTGGTTGCGCCCATCCTAACCCCAAATCACTTGGAGTTGTTATTGGGGTAGCTGTTCCTGACCCAGAAGTTGCCATTATGAAACTGTCTCCGTATCCGGATTATCATCATCTGAATATCCTGCTAATTGTTTCCAGAAATAATATGTGCCAGGGTCAAGTAATGGTAAGTTGCCATTAACATCCCTTGCCACACCAAAAGCATCTGTCGTGCCTCGCCATATTGTGTTGTCCCCGGCCAGGTCTGTTGTTACCCAAACTTCGAATCCAGGAATTGGCAAACCTGTACCGCTATCCGTAACAGTGTATGTAAATTCAACAGCATTAGGTGTTCTTTGTTCAATAATATATTCCAAGTTCTGCTGAATAGCACCAGCACCGTCAACCTTAACCGAAACTGTACCAATTGTATCAGCTTCTGCAACAGTTGAAATATAGCTATACCAGCCATCACTCATTTCTGTATCTGTCCCAGCACCACCAACAAAAGCACCAGCATTTTTAGCAACTTCGACAGTTAAATTTCCATCACCTATACCAGCTACTTCATTACCAGTCCCGTCAACCATCACAAACGTTATTCTATTAGCTTGGTTCCTGATCCAATCACCTGGTAGAGCCATTAATTCGCCTCAGCATCAAACTCGTCGTTAACACTTGCATCACTGGAATAATGATCTACTCGAATACATGTATATTCGCCATTATCATAATGATAACCAAGATAAAAAACAGAATTATTAACCTCGTTATTTGCAAGAATAGATTGAACATTACTATCAATACACTCAATTCTAAATACCATTAGCGCATACTCCTAAACATCCCTCTCCACATTCCTTTGAATAACACTTCGGTTAATCCTGTTGATACTACAGCCAGATTAAATGAATTAACTCGCTTCGGTTGATAATAATCTAAATATGGCGGTCTAAATGTTTCATCTCTTTGCCTGATATTTTTACTTGGATGTACTTTTGAAACTAGTATTAATATGCCAGCTACAAAAACACTTGGATATATTACACGTTTAGGTTGATAGTATAATGGATTAGTATACCGTTGTCTAAGCAACTGGTTACGGCTGGGATGAATTTTAGATACTGCGACAAAAGAT
>Ga0255047_10000385_pt1 | contig 35929 bp, 55 predicted proteins | sample JV7_2_1_MG_FD_183640 | JGI IMG/M metagenome (GOLD analysis project Ga0255047, IMG submission 183640) | Seawater microbial communities from Jervis Inlet, British Columbia, Canada - JV7_2_1 | ecosystem: Environmental > Aquatic > Marine > Inlet | place: Canada: British Columbia | collected 2016-10-06
TGGCATCAATAACTTTCAGTGCCAGCACCAGGGCCATTTGGTTCAGGTTCAACACACGTACTGTACCTGTCTCATTTACCTCGAAATCTGTCTTATCGTTCATCACTCTGCCTCCTTGAGTGCTGCTCTGGCATCTAGATAGGCACAATCCTCGCCATTGCTTATCGCATGGTCCCGTATATTTTCAAGCACACCACGCAGTCGCTCTATTTCTGCATCATATTTATCGTACTGAATACCACACCGTTATGAACTGAATAGCCGTTTTCATTCAGGTGCCGAATCAGCGCCTCGCAATCGTTAGCGTCTGTGAATGGGTCTGGTAGATCGCACTCAAGCGCCGCTGGCTTATCTGTGTCTGGATGCGTCCAAGCAAGTCAGGCGTGTAATCAGCCTCTCTATTTCTGCTTCTTGCTTCTTAATGCGGTCAAGACATGTGGTGATCACTTTACCGCTTCCATCCCTCGCGGCACTGCCGGTATATTCGTGCTGCTCTTTCAGTAGCTCTACTTCTGCCTCAAGTTCTTCCACATACTTCACGCTGTAACTGCGATATTCACTCATCTCGGAGTACCTTGATTGCCAGTTCGCATACGCCTTGCTTCCAGTCGTTGCACAGCTTACTCAGTCGTTGATTGGCGGCGTAAAAAAATTCAACCCTATTGCTAGCGTCACGGTGCAGGCTGGCGTGAGGAGCAAATTGGGCCACGTGAGTGCGGTTTGGATGCTCCCATCGCAACCACCCCATTTTCTCAGCAAGGAATATTTTGTCTTCGTTATTCATGCTGGCCACCTTCTTAGCATTCCATCAATATCAAATTCTCTCGACCTGGCTTCTCGTGCATGTCGTTCTATTCGACGGCAAGAACGGCAGGTAGGTCTGAGTTTGCCACTGGCATAAGCGTCGAAACATTCCGGCCTTTTCTTGCGTGGTTCTGGTGCCGGATTGCATTCGGTGCAGTTGTAGAGTGTTCTCATGTCATCACCACATAAAGCATCACCAGGAATATATATAAGACAAAAGCAGCCAAACAAAAGCATGCAAGCCGTAATCCGAATACTATGCAACTGAGGATTTGTTGGTACATCGTGGACGCCTCCTGACTTCTATCTTACGTGAACAGTCTGAGCAGATCGGTAGACTAATTCTCTTGCCGCTGGTCTCATCAATGACCTTTTCGTACAGGATGCTATGGCCTAGTTTCCCAACCCGACCACAGCCTTTTATGCCACATTTCTCGGAGGTCACTTGACCACCTCATGCGTGATTGCCAGTGCTGTTTTCACAGTGTTTCCTTAACCATCTTGGTTAGTTTGCGAGATTGAGCGCGGCGTTCCGCATCCCATGCCGCATCCCTTGCCGCACTTGCCGCATTCCCTGCCGCACTTGCCGCATTCCATGCCGCATTCCATGCCGCACTTGCCGCATCCCTTGCCGCACTCCCTGCCGCACTCCATGCCGCATTCCATGCCGCATTCCATGCCGCACTTGCCGCATCCCTTGCCGCACTCCCTGCCGCACTCCCTGCCGCATTCCATGCCGCATTCCATGCCGCATCCAGTTGCGTGGTAGTTATCTCACCACGCAGCCATTTTCTCTTAGCTTCAATTGCAGCCACAGATCGTGGGTCAGGATTATCAACTCGCTTTAGTGCTCGTTCAGCAGACCAACATGCAAACTCATGCAGCACGTTAGTAACATCAGCCATAGCGATTACAGTTCGCTCAGATGCAACACACTTGGCATCGCCCTTAATAATGTCGCCGCTCAATTCAACGCGGCAGATTATTGGACCGGGTGCGTAGTTAAGTGCATCCATGATGTTTACGGATGCGTGAAAACCTGATTGACACATCCTGGGCTTTTCATCGGTTTTGAATGTATGACCGACACGAACTAATCGACCGTCGTTGTAGCCCAACCTTTTATCTGCGCGTAAGAAATGCCATGCTTTCACTTGACCATCCTCCAGCCACGAAGCCACGACTTTATGTACTGTTCCGTATGTCCTTCACGGCGTAGTTTCTTGATGCGTCGATTCTCTTCTTTGAGGTTCACTGTATCGCCTCATGCAGTTCAGACAGCTTGCGCCCAATATCATAACCGGGCTGCTTTCGATAGCCTGCCGCCAATTGTTTTATGTAAGTTTCGCTGCAACCGCACTCATGAGCTAGTAACGCAGTAGAGTACTCACGCTTCACTAACTCCCTGATAATCTTACGAAAATTGGTCTTTTTCATGGTGGTCCCTTAAATGTGTATGGTGGATAGTGACACAAGCGCGAAACAATCGCAATTCTTTTGTTGCAATTCCTGTGGAAGTCTATATATTGGAGATTCACTAGGGAGAAGCGATATGATTGAGCGAGTAATGAACGAAATTGAAAACCTGACTATTGAGGCCGGTATTTATACGCGCCCCGATGGTCGTTGGGGCTTTGAAGAGTTCCGCCATTGTGTTGATGCTCAGGTTGCACACGACGATGGTGCTGACATCACGGACGGAGCAACTGACGATGAAAAGTAATCGAACATTCAGGCACATGCTTTCCGCGATTGCTGGTTTTTTCGGTAAGTTCAAATGGTGGGGCGGTCCGAAGTCTTACGCCGATCCGTCACTGACTGATCCGTATCACAGGCAACGCACCAGGATCGGAACGAAGCACCACAAGCGCGGCCCGAAACGTTTGCAACCGCCGCCCTTCAAACCCTACACCATCACCTATCACGACTGGCTTGTTCGAGAACTCGGCTATGACCGTCGTTTGGCTGATGGATACCGTTACGCATTTCTCAATGGCTACAATGTCAAGATGCCTCTGCCGACTGATTTGGTGGCGATATGAACCACGAAGACGAAAACTCAATGGTCCTGCCCTCGGCAGATGAGGTTTCCATGCCAGAGGTAGAATTTATCCGCGCCATTCCATTGCAGGTAGGTGGATTGCCGGCACGAATAAACCTCGCCCTTGCAGACTTTCACGCCGATAAGCCCGACATTGACGTTATGGCGCTGCTCCTGGAAGAATGCCTGAACACGATTGAAACTGCGGATAAGAACTTCCAGGATATTGTCAAGCGCTGCGAAAGCATGAGTGCGGCCATTGATAATCTTAGGGCAGTTGTAGGGGTGCAAGCAGAATGAATCATCCAAAAAAGGCCGTGAAATTATCTGATAAAGCAAAAGCGAAAATGCACGAGTACGGCATTCCCGATTACATGCACGATGTAATCATTCGCTACTACGAGCGCGGCATACCGCCCGGTCATTTCCTGACCGCTGTAATCGACAACGACCTTCGTGGTGCAATTGAGCGAGCCGACGATACCAATGTAATGGCACTCAAAGCATACGTTATGTGGTTTTACAATCAGGCTCCAAGTGGGTCATGGGGTAAGGCTGGGTCCGTCGCTCGCTGGGTGAAAGCGTTTGAGGAATCATCGTGAGGCGCTGCGGATGCGAGGACGGTAACGTTTGTACCAAGACATCGGTATGCAGTCTGAACTCTGCGGTTGAAGAAACTACTGAACACATGCAACAGATCGTGGACGCCGCAGAGCAATACGTTGAAATGCACGAAGCATCTGTCTGCTGTCCGATAACGCCAAGACTTAGAGCATCCAATCTGAAAACGCTTATGGATGCCGTAAGCGAATACAAGGAACTAAAGCTATGAGCCAATTCTACTGCACTACATGCGACCGCATCCGGGATAGTTCAGATGAGGACCACGCTGATTACGATGAAATGATTTGCGGTGAGTGTGTTGACGAACGTGAGGAAACTGAGGAAACATTATGAGCAATGAAATTGCAGAAGTTCCCGCAATGGAACCAGCAACGATTTTGCAGGTTATCCAGAACGCCGCAATCAATCCAGACGTTGACATTGAGAAAATGGAGCGCCTGATGGTAATGCACGAACGATTGACGGCCAAACAGAATGAAGTGGCGTTCAATAAGGCTATGACCGCAGCACAAAGCGATGTTCCGCAAATCGTCAAGGACAAGAAAAACAAACAGACACAAAGTTCATATGCGTCCTATGAGGAGATGGATAAGGTTTTGCGGCCAATTTACGTTGAGCACGGCTTCTCCCTTAGCTTTGACACCGGCCCAGACCCCCTGGAAGGCTGCATACGGGTTCTTTGCTATGTATCCCATAGTGGCGGTCACAGTAAGACGTATCAGTGTGATATGCCCGCTGATGGCAAGGGTGCGAAGGGTGGCGACGTAATGACCAAGACTCACGCCGCTGGTTCTGGCATGTCATACGGCCAACGATACCTTCTGAAAATGATATTCAACATCGCATTCAGTGACGATGACGGGAACAAGGCAAGCGGTCGAAACATTGCCGAGGAAATGCTGTTCTATAACGAATCGCTACGTGATAATTGGTGGACGGTTGCCGAGGTTAAGCGGTTCTTGTCACCAGTTCACGGCATTGAGGAAAATCAGATAAACGTCACAGCAGCCCGCGAAGCCTACAAAGAACTGACTGAGGATGAACAGCGGGTATTGTGGCGAGCGCCGACGAAGGGCGGGATATTCACGACTCAAGAACGAACATGGATGAAAGCGCCGCCAGAGGACGCGCTGTAATGTCTGAATCAGTCCCAAATGACGTTGCTGCTGAAATCCGTGAGTTATCTGACGAAGGTATCGGAAGCAACCAAATCAGCGCTATTACTGGCATAAACTCAAGCACAGTGAAGCGTGTAATATCTGGACTGCATCAGGGTTACAGTGACCAACTCAGTACAAGACAAACACAGCGACTGCTCAGTAATTGGGTGGCGCTATGACTTCTAGCGGAGAGTCAGGCACGAACTCGCTCTCGTGTTCAGCAGCGACCCGCTGAATAGGCTTCGCCCTCCTACCTGACAAAACGGGCTAATGAAAATGAGACAGGGGGCTAACCCATGAGTGACCTTACTAAACGACTAAGAGATGGTAGTGAGCCTTTATCTTACAAACGTGACGCAGAAGCCGCCGACACCATAGAGCAATTGACTGCTCGCGAGGCAGAACTGGTAGCGGTTTTAATGACCGAATCCGAGAAGTGCGACTTGCTATCAAAAGAACATTATCGTGACGAGATAGCCCGCCTGACTGCTGAGAACAAAGACATGGAGTGGGTTCTAATAAATTCTGGCTTTGTTCGATGCGACATCATGGTAGCTCGCATCGAGAAGTTAGAGGGTGATAACCATGAATGGTATCTGCAAGCCAAAGAGATTGAGAGGTTGAGTGCTGAGAATGAGCGATTGACCATGATGCTTACTGAATACGTGCGGCTTAATAACGCGGGGAAAATTCCGCTTGAGCCTATTGGTGGTGCCGACAAGGAGACCGGACAATGAATGACATTGAGCTAGCAGATGCGGTTGTGGCTTTGGGTGTTGTTAAGCGATACCCCGATGAAAGGGAATGGTGGTGCTACTTCTCGGATGAAGTTGGTCAGCATACAACGAAAACCTTAGTCCGTGACTGGCGAGTAGCCGGTAGTTTGATGGAGAGGTGCTTTGAATTGAATACCACAAGAACACACGCATTTAATCCTTATTGGCCCGTTCAATCTGCAATGTCAGAGCATCAATTTGGAGGCGAATCACTCCCCCGCGCCATCATAGAGGCTTGTGTAAAAGCACTTAACGGAGAGCAGGAGGTGAGTGATGAGTGATGTGATACGAAAGGCTGTGGAACTAGCCGATGGCTTTGACCTAACCGAGAATCAGCTTACATTTCCATCGGGTCATTATTTCACGGTTACATCAGATGATACGATTTTATTATGGATGCGAGCAGCAATCGCTGAACAACTCGTTCGTCAAGTGGATGCGATAACAGACACGTTCGTTTGTCTTGATGTTGAAGTAGAGTTAGGAATAACTACTCTTTGGAAGCATGATGAGGCTGGCTATCCAGAGGAATTACGGCTAGTAACTGGCCCCGACCGAACAATGAACACCATTAACGCTATAATTGACAGTAGGTGCTTGAGGATTAGCGACCGTCCAGCTTATCCAGAATCCGCTGCTGATTAAGCAATAACGTGTGGTATTGAGATTCCAAAACCGCTATGCGCCTGTCGTATTGATTTGATCTATCCGGGTGCTTGAAGATATGCCCGTCAATCTCAGCTTCCAGGCGCTCCACATTCGCTATGAGTGATGATGCCTGTGTGCCAGTGAACGGATCAGGGCGAGTAATCGAGGACCCAATCGGGGTATTAAATACCAGAGCAATGCCGCCGCCAGACCCGATAATAGCGCCGAGGATAGCAACAAGAGCTGGAGACCATTTAGTTCCATTCTTAGAAGTATATTCCTTGCTTGCCATGCACTAATCCCTTTTGTCTGGATTGGGAAAAATCGACCAATACCTAATCAGTCAACCCTGTTGTATATCAGTTTAACAGTGGCACGAGCCAATATGGTTGTAGTATCAGCAGTATACGCAAGTTCATAAGTGGAGGTATTTTCAACTGTCGTAAGGTTTACGGCAGGTTTGGGCAATAGCCACTTTCTGTGTGTGCCTGAATTATACCAATCGCCCATAGTGCCACCAGGTTCAGTAACAGTATCAGGACCATCGTCCGATACCCGCCGCACAGACCAGTCATTACCACCATCACCGTCCACATAGAACTGGTCATCAACACCCTCAACACCACCCTGCCCCAAAGGTCCGGTTGCTGAACTACCGCCATCAAGCTGCGTCCATATCCTTGCCCTGAAGTTAGGCGGAGCACCACCACCAACATGGAACTCAAGCGTTTTTCTTAGGGATGTAGTGCCTGTGTACGTAAGAGTCTGGTCATAGAAGAGGAATGGGTCACGGTAGAAAGAACCACCTGAAACCGGGTCAAGCAATGAGGGTGCAATCATCACAAGGCAGCACCCAAAGCAATAATGACCACCCAGTACGCAATCGAGGTGTAAAAGTTATGCTTCCGCTCATCATCAAGCATTTCCTGCTTCATTTGGGCAATATTGTATTGAGCTTGGCCGGCATCGGTTAGATTCTGCACAGAATCACGCATATGCTCGATCTGGATGACATGCTCACTGGCTATGTCGTAGTTAGCGTCTGCACAGTCCCGCATAGCCTGTATGCGCCCCTTTCCGATATCATCAAAGGACTTGGGTTCTGGTAGCTCAGAACACGGCAGAGGGGCTTCTATGGCCTCTGTAGGCACTTCTATGGATTCCCAGTGATTCACCGGGACTGAAGTACAACTACTTAATACGAGAAGACTTCCAGCCGCTAAGAACAGCAGCGAGTTCCGGGTCTTTTTTGCCGATAGCATCCAGTTTTTCCCTTGCTTTGGTTTTTGCCTCACCCGCACGAGCATTAGCCAGTTTAGCCTGTGACAGATGGGCTTTAGCCGCACCCGTGCCTTTTTCAACATTATTCAGTTCAGCATCAACCGCCTTATCGTGCCACTTCTCGGCATTACCTTTCTGTCGTTTGGCTGCTGCAATGGCAAAGGCAGCAAGCACGGCCAATACGCCAATACTCAATGCTGACCAGGTTGTTTTTAGCCAACTCACTTCAGCACATTCTCTTTTTTCCAGAGTCCCAGAGCGAATGCGGCAACAGTTGCAATACCGCCCTCAAATCCTGCCGGCACCAGTGCATATTGTTCTGGCAGGAATATCGCCATTAAGCCCATTAAAAGGCTTGCGACTCCACCACCCAATGCGGCAAATGTAATTGTGCTTGATGGTCTGTTCATATCAATCCTCACATAGTCTGTCTTCAGGTCGAATATCACAAAGCTCATCCAGCAATCCAGCCAGTTCATTGACCAGGTATTCATCCCCCGGATGTTCTTGTAGAGCGATATTTATATCACGAATGTCCTGCTTGATCTTTCGCACATATTCCCGCTCATCGGATATAAGTTGCTGCTCTATGTATTGTTCGAAATCAGCAGCAGCGACATGTAAATGATCCAGCGCAAGGGCACCACCACCAATGACTCCAACAGCGGTTACTGAAGATGCGATCTGTGCCAAAGTCATCATGTCAAATCATCCATTCTCAATATGCCGTTGACGTATCGTACCTTACCGTCCTTTCTGTAAGCGGTTAATAACTCACCCCGCAATACATCGGCAACCCCAAGATGTGACCAGCGTCCGAACTCATGGATAATCTGATCAAAAGGCAATTCCATAGCTACAACAAGTTCACACACTTCAAACGGCGTCATTTTTGTAACAGTGAAATCAGCCGCATTGCCCAATACGTGAGCACTTGTTTTGCTGCCGCCAATACGTGTATTAAGTTCTAGCGGCCTGAAACCGCTTGAGATATTGATAGGTCCAGCCTCATCACGTAACGGCTGTAGACAGCCTGTGACAAGCCTCTGTATGTTCTCAATGTCCTCATCGGATGGAGTCATATCAATGCCGAACCGTTCCGCTGTTTGTGAGCGGGTAAATTCGTGCAATGAGAAATTCTTACTCAGGCGCATAAAGCCCTTAATCCTTCGCTATGGTTATGCGACGATTTCTGACAGCAACATCTTCTTTGGTTGCATCAAAGAAATAAGTATTTGAAGCCACTACCGGGCTACCACTGACATCAGTTGATATCTCGAGGTCAAGCTGGGCAGTTTCTGAACCCGGACCAACCTGCTGCACATCGTAAATTCTATCCGTACTCAAGACCAACGGACCAGCGCCGGCATCGGTTGATAATGAACCACCAGTGACCACCATCGAAACATAAAAGCCACTGTTAGTACCGTTTAGCAACCAGGCACCGAATGAACTCCAACCACCATCTGCCTGTCGTTCGTACAGCAGACCATCAGCAGCAAGTTTTAACCCTGAGTAAACTATCGACTCATGGCCAATGGTTTCAAAACTGTTGTCAAGCAGTTGTGCAATCTCTGCTGCAGGACCGCCGTGAATGAATAAAGTAAGACTCATGCTGCTGCGTATGCCTGTGCAAATTCTCCAAACCAAAGAGTGCCGGCGTCATCAGTTGTCAGAGTGAACTTATCAATCGCATCATTACCAACAGACATGACAGGTTTTGAACCACCACCCCATGTTACTGAGGCAGGCCATGTGACTGTATGAGCACCACCAGCACCATCCTGCTTAATCCTGATGATTATCTGGCAAAGACTGCCTGTGGGTGATGGGTTACTCAATGTGAATGTCGTGTTCTCGGTCAGCAGGTGATAGAAACTATTACCAGTAGAGCAGTCTGCAGTGATCGCGTTTGATGTACTGGTGATGGGGTTGTGCGTTAGAGAAAAGTCCTTAATCTCAGGCCGCTCAATGATGTTGTCTGCCATGTGGATTGCTGCAGACCAGGTCCATGCTGCACTGATGGTTTCTGTGGTGGCGTTCTTCGGGTAATTAGCGCCAATGTCTGCAAGTACAGTCTCAACCTCTGTGCCGGCGTAATAACCACCTGCATCAACTACCAGGATATCGGATGAGGTTAATGGAGTTCCGTATGGATCGGTGTCATCCAGTGTTGCCCCTGCTGATGCCTCGGTAATAATGACACGGTAGGTAATGGCAGGGTCCAGATAAATCGGTGCGAACTGACCCGCACTATCCGCCACAACCGGATTGGCATGGGCGACTGCTCGAGCACTGTCGGTGTATGAGTCTGTACGGGTTGTGGTTCCAGTCAGATAGAAATTTGCTTCTGCCGACGCATAAGGAGTGCCCGTGCTATTGACACGGACCGCTTGTGGTAAGTGAAATAATTGACTCATTGTTCATCATCCTTATCTATTGCTGAAACAGCACCCGCTGCGCCACCACTTGCTGCGGCAATGGTCTTGGTGAGTTCGGCCACCGTAACACCCCTGGCTGCTGCACGATTCAGTAAGTCTGTGTTACCAGAGAACAGTGCTTTGGTTACAATCCCAAGAGTTTCTGGTGAGACATCAGTAAAGCCAAGTTCCTTGAATAATCTTAATGCCATTGACAGTGCATTCGCCTCTTGTGACACAGCAGAACTAACAGATGCCGCCGTCTGCAATGCTGCCTTATCCTCATCAATTCTGGACGTTGGTGAACCACCGCGAACGGTTCCTCGAGTCATTGAAAAGCGTGACTCTGCTTCTGCAACAGCAAGGAAGTCATCAAACGATGCTTCATCGGGGAACACCATTTTCAGAACCTGTCTCGCCCGCTTACTCTCAATCAGTTTCTGTGCAACATTGCGTGTCTCTGCTGTTGAGTCCAACTTATCAACCAGGCCGCGCAATGCACCCTGCCTGAACATGAACTTCTCGCTATCGCCCATTGCCGTAATTGCTTCCTCAAGAATCCAAAGGTCTTTCTTCTTGGTCACAACTTCGTAACCCATCTCAGCGGCATCTTTTAGTTGTGCCTCACCAGCAAATGTGTTTCTAGCGGCCTTGTACGATGGCACTTGTTCATCAATTTCAGCAAGCATGGCATTCTTTGTTTTAGTAAGCAGCCTGACCTTGTTGAGCTGTCCTTGTCGTATGGCAACACCAATATCATCATCAATAATTCGTTTCACAGCATCAAATATACGAACGTCAGTAACCGGAACATTTTCTTCTGCAAGAATTTTTCTTGCACCAGCAAATGCTTTCTGCACAGATGGTCTATTCATAATCTCAAGCAAATTATCCGTTGCCTCAAGGTTGGCAGCATAAGCCTCATCATAGAACTTATCGGCATCCTTAATTCTTGACCGTGACCACTGCGAATAACGTCTTGCAAAATCTTCAGGGTCAAACGCATCAGGACCAGCAGCGTCCAGTAACCTGCCCTGTTGCCCAATCTGTCGCCCTTCAAGGAAGTTCTCGGCAATGCCGTGAGATTTCTGGTCCAGTGCAGTAGTGCCACGAGCAACTCTGGCTAGACTTTCATCGGTGTCTGCCAATACTGCCTTTGGCCCTAACCGGTCTAACTCTGCCTGAATGAACTCAGGGGTTAATTCGTTGTTTTTGATTGCTGCCTCAAGAATGCGTTTTGCCTGTTGGTCTGGCGTGTTGGCAAGTATTCTCTGTATGACAGAACTAATGCCAGTAAATATCTTGCCGCCCAACTTCAGAAGACCACCACCAACCGGACCCGCAACACCACCAATAGCCGCGCCCTGTGCGCCCGCTTCAAGTCGCTCACCGGACTTTGCGGTATTAGCAGCGTATATACCCCCCTCCACTGTACCAATGCCAGCCATTTGTGCCCATCCGGGTATTTTGCTGGTAATCCATGCCGATACTGCTGGTGCTTTCGTTGCGATTGCTTTTGCACCAAGAGCACCAGTACCAACAGCCCCGGCAACCTCAGAAACACCTGCAACCACTGGATGTTCTTCATTGAACTGGGCTATGTTCTGCTGTGACTCTTCTGGGATGTTTGGCAGGTGCTTACTGAATCCAATCGTCAAGCCACTCAAGATGTTGCTCGACAGGCCCTGTGCCCATCGGTCAGAAATATCCAGCCAGGTTTCTTCGCTCTTGCTTCCTGAACTGGGTAAAGCCTTATACGGGTCAACCAATGGCTGTTCGTCAGGAATCTCGCCAGACGATGCTGGGTCAGCGTAAGGAACAATTAATTCCTCATCGGCCATTATTTGGCACCCCCACCCGTTCTCTTGCGCCACTCTGCAATAATTCGTTCGTCAGATACACCCGGATTTGCTACCTTCATCCTGTCCTTGAAATCAATATAGAAGACGGGCAATCCGCTATTTGGGTCTAGAAACGCATCTGTGACCATTGGGGTTGTGGCTTTATAGTTATTCCATGCTCGCTCAACACCATCCAACGAACCCTCATTTGTCTCAAGGTACTCTTCCCAGAACTGTGACATTTCCATTTTTCTACTGGCAAGTGCGTAGGCCGAACTCATCAAGAAATCACGAGTAATTTCAGGGTCCGTAACCGTGGCAAATGTCTGCTTTATTCTCAGGAAGTCATTATCAGTCTGTGGACCTTTTTGTTCTGACATGATGTTCAGAAATTCTCTGTACGCAAGACCAGTAAATGATGCTGCGTCATTGACCTCAGAGACATCAACAAACTCACTGCCACCAATAGCCATAACGAAACGTCGAAGATTGTTTTTGAAGTCAGTGCCGGGACCACCCTCAAAGTCAATCAGGCGCATCTGGTCTATCGTATTCAATGTGCCTTCTGCCGCCATAGCAGCATCAGAAATTTTCGTGAACTTACCAACCCGGTGGGTTGCTAATGCTCTCTGTTCCTGAGTTAGTCCTGCTTGTTCTGCTGGGTTATTTATTGAAACCAGTGATGCTTTATCAGGCGCACCAACACCAGTTGCATTCAATCCGCCCGTAGAGTCAGGGCGATATAGTTCTGGATTCCCTTCAGCATTCAATCCCGTTACAGGTTGACTGTACGTTGTTGGTTTTGGTGCAGGACCAAGTGCCGCAATAATGTCATCTGCAGATCGACCCAGATTCTCAAAACCTTCCATAAACTCCCGGGAATCACTACCTGCTTGTGGGATTCTGCTGACATCCATACCCCTCTGCATAAACCAGTCTGCAAGGTCATCACGGAATGAATCGACAGGTACACCACGATTCATCATCTCAATTCCACGTTCAGATACAACCTTCATCTCACGGGCAATCTTGAGCTTTTCAGCATCAGCATAATCAGTTTTCAGCCCCTGATTCTTCATGCGATGTGCATCATTAATCAGTGCGTTGTTGGTCTGCAACTGGTTAGCGTTGACATGCCTGTTGGCTATGTCAGTCGGTGATTGTGGTCTTGGGCCACCTGGATATTGAATAGGCATTATCGGGGCCTCCCGGCAAAACCTTTCATGCCGCCCATTAATGAACCCCACGCATCATTCATGTATCCAGCCTGTTCTCTGGCGCCATAAAGTCCTATTCCTGCCTGATTCTCACCAGATCTCCACAGGGAGTTTTGATTTTGATTGGCCCTGTTTGCCCCAGCTTGTTGTGAATAAACATTACCAGTCGTGCCAAGTCCAGCACCAGAAAGTTGCCTGTCATACCAACTTCCAAACTCATTTGATGCCATATTCTGTGAAAATTCAGCTAGTGCTCGCATGGCATTTCCACCGCCACCTTTGACAGAAAAAGCGTTTTCAGTGTTGCGGGTGCCCTCATCCATCCTGAACTGGTAGCCGGGTGATGTCTGGAATGCCGACATATCACCAGAATTGACTGCATCAATGTTGGCTAGTGAGTTCTCACCGGTAGCTCTCCACGGCGCCCAGTCCTCTCGGGTCTGCTGGTAGTGTTCGTCCTGCTGGGCAAGTGCCTTTTCTTCAGCAGTCTGCACGGCACGGGTTGCATCCTCTTGGGCGTGTTTGGCATCATTGGCATTATGTGCCGAAACAGCAGTACCAACGACTGCAACAGTAATCAGGGATGACATTTCAATTTCCTCTCATAAGTCTCAATGACCTCATCAATATGGTGCTCAATACCTTCCGGATGCGTTGTCCTGTAGTCGATTGTAACCTCTTCATCCTCAATATCTCGTACTGCCACCAAATAAACGTCCTCACCACGCTGCTCCGCAATAGCATTACACTCAGCAGAATGATTAGTATAGCGCGAATATTCCATCAATTTTCCATCACAAACAGCAGGGCCAATGGTACCCCCACATCCAATATGCCCGACCACAAACAAACCCATGCCGTGCCGAGGTGATTGGCGTACCTCAAGCCCGTCAATATCTCCCTTGAAATATTCTACTGTTTTCAGCTTTTCAATAACCTCATCGGGTATTTCCAAAGAGTCATAATCATCTCGGTCAATAATGCACTGCGCCTCTTCCGGGTCGTTTGTTACCAGTAAATCCCACAGCGCATCAAGGTCAGTCTCATCGGTGTGATGTACCGTTATCCAGCGGACATCCTCAACCGCATAGCCCACCCGCTTGATACCGGGTTTGGCAACCTCGACAATCGGCGCAACTATCTCAATGGTCTTTCCGTGTTCGTCGGGAATCAGCATGCGACCCTCGAGAAACATACTCAGGTGCTCAAACTTATGGATGGAACCAGTCATCATGCAACCTGCAGGAACGTACATTTCCCGACTGTATAAGCCCGGTGCGAATCGGTGTTCAATGCGACAATCGACCTGTGGCAGTTTTGCCAGGTTATCCTCAAGGCGAAATATCGCATCCCGCATCTGCCGATTGTCAGGTTTTTTCACAAGTCTCATGGTGACATCCTGCCTGCAATCAGGTACTCATCATTGTCAATCTGAATTAATGTCACAGTTCCGTACTGCTCATTGAATATCAGTGTGGATGGGGTATCAATCGTTACTCCGCTAGCGGCGACGATTGTGACCGTGCCGGCACCATACTGCATGATAACGACTTGTCCCTTGCCACCACTCAGCCAGCCTTTTGGCACGGTTAGGTTGGTAGCAGAACCACTCAGCGAGCGTAATATCTTGCCCTCATCCTCATCCCTTAGTGTTCTGTCACCAGTAAAATCAGCAACAACCCACCGGGTAGGCTCAATCTCAACCAGGTTGGTGGTGGTGAGAACGGCAACCGTTTCAGTTTCACTGGTGCTCGTGAACAAATGGTCCTGTGCTCGCATCCACTTTGACCACTCGACTACCGTTGTCGGTATGTGCCTGAAAGGATTCAACCCGCTCAAAGTCGCCCTCCCTTACCCTCGAGCAATGTGTCAATCACGGTAATCTGCACAGGATCTGAAACAGAGGCTCTGTATGACCTTTGTGTGGATGACCCTAAGTTAGTCCATACAACCCGCGTTACGCGCTCACCCAGAGGCCCTAAGGACTTGTCAGGCATTGATACCCATGTCCTGCCAGCATCATCTGAGTACTGCAGCATTATCTTCGGGTCTACACCCTGAGATGTTGTGGTTCCTATGCCTGTCTCGAGGATAATCTCTAACCTGTCGTGGAATGCTCTGCGACCTTCTGCGTATATGGGTTGATAGGTCCATTCACAACGCTGCACACCGCTGGTGATAAACGAGTCGGTCATGGTGTTGTAATCAAGCTCACCAATCTTGTTCGATTGTGAGTCTCCGACCAGTTCCTTATTGGCGAATTTGGCGTGATAACGTGCATTCCAGTTGCTTTTCAGGTGCGTTTTGCGTTCGTGCCATGTGGATGTGGTGATGTCGAAGCACCACGTTCCAGTATCGGCTGAGAGCACATAAAAGAAATGCCCACCCTGGTCGTATGTAAACGACTCGAGTGTTGATACAGTCGATGCAGCAAGTGCTGTCTCAATGGCATGTGTCGATACTCGAACGGGCGTCACACCCTCTAAACGCCGTACTGTGAAGTCATTTGATACCCAGTAGACGCTGTTATCCTCAATGCCAACTGTAGCGGCATTAAGGCAACCTTCTTCGAATGTACCGTTGATGATTCTTTCGAACGGAAATCCTGCTATGCCCGTGTTCTGCCATAATTCACCGGATTTTGTGCCAAAATTAATCAACAATCTCTGTATTGCAATCATGCCGACAAGTGGGTCCGGTGCTGAGTCTGCAATAGCAAACTGCAGTGCATCAAAGTCAATTACAGAACCAATGTCGGCACCGAAGAACCTTCCAGAATTAGGCTCCCGAAATAGCATGAAATCATCAATGAACTCAACATCACCAGCACCACGACTGACAAAGTCATCATCAGTAATCTCACCAAAGGTATCAATGGTATAGGCGTCAGATACATCCCAGTCATTGTCTGTGCCGGCAACTAAAGCCTCAACAGTAATGCTGGTCTTATCGTTAGCGGTTATCACACCACTGGAACCATCCGTGGTGTTGGATATTGTCTCTCCGACCAGTTCACCCGTTCCAGCACCGTTAACAGGAAAGTCAGCAGCAGAGTCAATCATCACCGTGGCATTATTACCAAGACCAGTATGGGTTCCTGCATGCTTTCCTCGCCAGTGAAAACCTTTTGGTTCATTCACTACCACCACATGAGTAGTGTTGGATGCCATATCTATCCGGTTGGGATAGCCGATATTGCCGATTAATGTCGCTGTTCCTGCTGAATCAACCCAATACAGTTCAGAACCTGAAACAACGTACAAATACTCAATCTGACCCGTCGTTAGGCCTATATGTGCAGCGTACATGCCCCGTATAGGCCCGCTACCGACAGTTGTCCATGCTTTGATACCAGGAGCACGGGTAATGGCAACGGGGTTTCTAGCGTCCGGTGGGAGTTGTTCAGCAAAGCAGTTCACAAGGCGGGATGAACTCGCTGGGCTTGAGCGTAACTCGTAGGACATGATGGGTAAATTAATCTTCATGGTTTGTCACGCTTGAGTGCGTTATCTGCTGTGCGACTGACCCGTTCTTTGCCACTAGATATAGCATTCATAACGGCGCCAAACTCTTTGTCTGCTGCATTCCTTTGATTTAGTGCTTGCTCATACAGGCGCACTGCATCATTGGGGTTTCTAATGCTCATCTCCTGACCATCTATCTTTATATTTGGAATGTCGCCAGTAAACGATTTTGACTCAAGTGCTTTGCGTACATCGTCAACACTAGGACGTTGACCTGTCTGCACTCTCCTGCCAATCCCCGGTATGCCATCCTCAAAGGCATCAAGCACACGATCAAGCCTTGATACCTCCGACATCAGTTCATCTGCTCTGGATTGCGATGCAACAACATCAGCCGATGCAGGACTAATCTTTTCTACCGCCCCCCTACCACCTGCAGTCTTGAGTGCGTTTACACCCTTTGTATCGTCATCTATGGTCTTGACTGAGCCGCGTTGGTTTTTCCAGTTCCTAATGCGATCGACAACATCTGACCTTGGTGGATCCAGCATTTCCTCGGCCCACTTGGCAACACCCTCAACTGAACCTTCATCTGCTATGTGAAATTCTATGTACTCTTCCAGATCGGCATCAGTCCATTCTTCTGTCTTCCATTCCTCTTGCCACTCATCCCACTCTTTCTTGTACTCTGCTGCACTCCTTTTCTTCGACGGTTGCGTATCAACCAGGGTAGTCAGTTCAGTAATCAGTTTTTGTTGCGCGTCCATAGTAATCGGAGCAGACATGATCCTTTCACGGACCTTGCTTGGATCACCATCGAACATCTCCCACAGGTTCTTGATGTCCTGTGACAGTGTTGGATAGTCAGTAAGTACACTCCTGCTCGCAACAGTCTCCAGGGCATTCACACCCTTGATATCATCGTCCGTTACTTTTATGGATCCGCGCTGTTTATCACCCCTGCCCGCACCCACTGCTGCTGCACCTTGTGCTCTTACGTCAGGTTCCAGTGCTTTTACAGCAAATTCACTGTCGAGTAGTGCGTTATCCGCTACATCTGTCTTGAATGCGGGTAGTGCTTTCTGCGGTACATTGGGCTTAACGTCATCAAATATCGGACCCAGCGCATTAATATCAACACCCGTGTCCTTCGCCAGTTTTGCCTTGAATGCACTAGCCTCTTTTGCAAACTTCAGCAGCGCACCCTTTGGCACAAACTTGCTTGGACTTAGTGTTTCTGCACCAACAATACCAACTGTCCAGATTGCCGCAGCAACCTCAGTCGGGATACCCATCTCAACAGCTTTAGCCTCGAGCCACTCACGGGCAGGCAATAGAGCATCTCCCACCTTCTGCATACCTTCACCAGCAGCAACCAGTGCATTCTGTCCAACCTCGGACCTCGGCATCACTGTCATCTTCTCAGCGCCAGCCTCTATCGACTTCACGACATGGTCAATACCTCGACCAGTGCCCTTAATATAAGCACCGGACTCATCACGATCTGGGGCTTTCATGGTAGCCAGTCCACCGAGTGCGCCAACAGTTTGACCAGCAAGACCTGTTGCAATCGTGGTAGGCACTTCGTACATAGACTTAATACCACCACCTACGGCATTGGCTGTGTTCTTGGCATACATCAAGGAATTGAAGTTCTTGCCAAGATTGACCTGGAAGTCTTCATCGGACCCGTCGAAGAGGTTGCCCATTAGTTATCAGTCGTAATGTCGTAACGGGTGCCAAAATGACCCTGACCAATAGGCAGGTGTGACATATCGGTATTGTCCAGTTTCTCTGACAAAGACTTTCTCAACAGGGCCGTATAGCTCCTGTCGATAATCGCTACCAGTTCCGGTGATAATGACGCACCGTACTTGGGCGCAATCACAACGGACAGGGATGAAATGACAGCAAGTTCAGCATAGTCGGGGACTGGACAAGTCTCTGTGGTCGCAGACTGGGGAAAAAAGCCAACAGAAATGCCGTCTTCACGCCACATTTCCATCATCTGGTTGAGCTTTGTCAGTACGTACTTGCCTTGTTCTGCTGATGCAGTTGCGACCTCGGATATGACATTGAGACCCTTTAACGCATCATCAATAACCTCTAAATTTGTGATTGACATCTAGTATGTGCAGACTTCACAAGCAGGATAAGCCTGCCGGCTTAACATCTGCTCCCTCCTTCGTCGCCAGTTTGGTGAATTATACACCTCTAAAAGTGTCTGCCTGGTGATATCTCCCAATGGGAACTGCCCCTCACCATCCATACAGCACAATGACACTACGCCAGAAGACATGACCGATAAATCAAACCACCTCGAGCACGGCGTGACCGGCACAGTATCGACCTGTGAGTCAGTGTACCCCAACCATTCAGACTTTTGTATTGCAACCGAGGTAAATTCAGGCCAACGGTCAAAGCAGTAATTCCTGAAGACCTCATTTGGAAAGCCAACAGTACTCAACACCACCTCATACGGAAACCCCTGCCCGTGCAGGTTATCAAGCCGTTTTGCTGTCTTCTCGAACGGTATCCCCATAACCCGCTGATACTCATCCTGGTCGTGATAGTTCAACGAGATCCACAGATGCTGTAGTCGGCTCAATGAACCAATCCAGTCGATATGACGCTGCGTTAGTGCGGCCCCATTGGTGAATATCCGGGTACTGGCAATAGTCTGGGCATCAACACGCTGGCAAATACTCTCAAGCCTTGTGTCAAGCAGTGGTTCGTTTACCTTGAATGGCGAGAAGTAGAACGGCACCTGGAACTCAGACATCTCACCAATAACACGGTCAATGAGTTCATCAGGCATTCTATCGCCCTTGCGCTCGAGAACAGGATAAGGACAAAAGGTACAGCTTGCATTGCAATACGAGAATGTCTCAAGGCTTATCTCGTTGGGTTGGTGCATGTAGTTGCGGCGCATTTCATCGAAGTAATCCTCTGCCGACGATGTCTTTTCCAACTCATCAAAAAAGTCAGTCACTTCACTGCTTGCAGCACAAACCCGAACGTTTCCTCTGATTCCTCCTTGCCAACCAGGTCAAAATCACCCTCCCAGTAGGCACGATAGTCTGTCATCGCATTCTTACCAACCTGTGCGGTGTATTCTTTCTGCGACAGGAACACCAGAGAACCTGAACTGATTATTCGTGTATGACCAGGATCACCCCATGCCCACATTGAATCCCACATTGGACTCGTGCCAATCAAATAACCACCGGGCTTTAATATGCGCCAGAACTCGTAGAACTGGTTAAAGAAGAATTTCCAGTCACCCTGCGCACCGGTATGCTCGAGAACCTCATAGGCATGTATTTCATCGAACATATTGTCATCGAACGGTAGCGGCAGGTTGGTCAGGTCATGGCAGTAGGTTGGATTGCATGATTCATCAATATCCAACGTCACAAGCTCAGTCCACTGCTTTGGTATATCGGGAATAGTGACCTGTTTCTTGCGTTGGTTTCCGCACCCAATCAATAATTCCATTACGCCACACCCCTGCGCTTTTGCCCTAATTTCGGTTCCGGGTTCTCCCGGTTCCATTTGAATTTCTCAACCTCACGACGTAGCCACTTGGCATAGTTACAAGGCAATTTGCCGTGCTCAAAGTCAAAGTCAGTCCACACGCTGATTTTCTTGTTATAGCGTTTTACGTAGTCTGTACACCATGCAAAGTCCTCACCAACAAAGCGGCCCTCATCGTCAATGTAGGTATAGAACAATCGTGGAATAGGCGCCTGGTTCTGCACCACCACCTTTTGGGCATCTGCTGCCATTTCCTCAAGAATCTCGCGGCGTATACACAGAAAACCAGTAGCAACCCTGTCTGCCTGTAGCCAATCATCCTCATCGAGCCACAAAGTATCCTCACCGTTCTCACCCTTCATTTCAGGATGTGGCGACCACACGATAGGATAGTCTTCAACATCTGCATTCCTGCGCCTATAAGCACCAGCAACAACAGGACGTTCCGGGGTGCAGTTTCGTACCAGTTCAGGCAGTGCCCGTGTTTCGAACTTCAGGTCACTGTCAACAAAGAACAGGTGCGTACAGTCTTTGTGTTCTTCAAGGAATATCCTCACGAACATGTTGCGTGACAGGTCAATAAAGCAACTGTTGCCCATCGTTGCTGCCGTCATTCTCACACCAAGTACAGCACAACCGAACGCAGCATTAGCCAGTGATGAGGCAAAATCACAATCGACCTTGCCATCATAAGCGGGCGTAGCTACGTAAACGTGGGGGATTTCCTTCTTGTCTTTCTTTTTCATGCAACCTTCCAAAAAAAAGGGGACCCCCGAAGAGGCCCCCCAGAATCAACCTCAGAGCAGGTCCAATTCATACATGTGCCGATTGGCGAGTTCCGGGTACAAACCCGCAAATCCCCACAACACATCAATACGACACGGAACAGAATCATCCGCAATCGTGTACTGCCTTGCTACACGCATACTGATGCCGTCTTTCTGGGCGCGAGCACCCCAGGCACCATAACGTGATACATCCTCAAGGTCAGCAGTCGCGAACACGAACGCATCCTTGTGGAATTGCAAGTCCTGACCGAAGCCACTGGACACTGCACCAATCAGGGTACAGGTCAGTCCGTCCGTATCAGAAACACCACTCAATGCACAGTTCTGGTAAGCGTTTCCAGACCCATAAATGAATCCGGGTTTGACCGTTACTGTGTATGCCGTTGCAGCAGTCGTAAGCGTGACCGCAGTCTGAACAACGAACGATTTGAGTTTTCCACGAGTGGTCTTGGTCTCGGGGTGGACATCGTAAACACCGGACATTGTAATAATGTCACCGGCAGTCAGGTTGGTGGTCGATGTAGCACCATCAACTGACAGGTCGGTCTGGGATACCCAGGTGTTTGCAGTAGTCGTTGCCGTTCCCAATGCTGTGCCGTTTGTAAGCGCAGAACCAGCAAATGAACCCGTGGTGTGACTTGGAACAAGTGTATTTTCATACACATCGAAACCACCCGTACGACCCATCATACCTTCACGGTATTGCTTGCGAATGTTCTCCTGGGATTGAAAAAGACCCTTAACGGCATCATTAAATTCAACCTGTGAGTCAGGAGATAGACAAGCACAACGCTGTGACAGTGGTCCCAGTTGGTTGGTGATGTTCGCACCACCCTGCTGGAAAGCCTTGTAAGTCATCAAAGCGTCGGTACTGGCATTGGTGTAGTTGTTCACGAGTTTGTAGGCGACAGCAAAAGCATCACCCTCAATCTTCGCGGCCAACTGAGCCATTGCCGGGTCAATCACACGGTCAGAAAAGTCATCCAGGTCCATCGTCAGTTCGACCGTAGTAAACGAAACGTCTACATGGTACTGACTGCTGACCGTCAACGGAGTTGACCTTTCAGTGTGGTCCTGGTGCGAGATACTGGCACCGGTCTTAACGACGTACTTCGGAGGCATCCGAATATTAAGACTGGTTCCGATCTTGGCACCTGTCTCAGCAAACCGATCATCGTACTGGCGATTGACGTTACCAACAAAATTCAACTTCTGGTGCAGAACGTCCAATGCCTTCCGAGTAATCATGGTTGGCGTGAGAATTGTAGTACTAGCCATTGGCTAACCTCTCAGTTTTGCATTTCTTTTGTCTTCCGCTGCGAACCATTCCTTGTCCGACATCTTGTCCGAACGTGGATCGGTAGTCGCCGTCTTCATTCCGGGTTCCCTTCCCTGAATCTTTGCCGGCGGCGGCGGTGCATCACTGACCTTCTTGCTTGCCTTTGCCATCTCGGAACGCATAGTTGTCTCAAGCAACTGCATTTCCCGCACAACTTCACGGTCTGACAGTTTGGATATACGTCTTGACTCATCCGGGTTGTTAGCCAGGTGATAGGCCATTTGTGGACCTATGTCGAGATTACGTATTTCCCCTGCCATCGATTCGCTGATTTTAAGACTCTTGTCTCGAGTTACCTCAAGATAGTCATCAACAGTTTTGGCAAAGTCTTTCTCTCTTTGTGCAAACTTCTCTGTGACTTCATCAACCCGGACTGCCGTTTGCTGTTCCTGTAGCACACGCTTTGCTGCTTTCTCAGCAATTGAACGCGCCTCATCAAACACATAGGCCCGGTACTTGTCTTCATCATATTCAAAGTCTGCAAGGGTTTTTGCTTGTTGCTGCGGCTCGGCTTGCTGTTCCAGTTCAGCTATTCGCTTATCCTTAGCCAACCCCTCCTGCCGTAGTGCATCACCCTCTCTTTCAGATTCCCTGAAACTTCCAGTCAGCTTATCTATACGCTTTTGAAACGTATCGCTTTTTTCCTCGACGTTTTGCTCGTCGGGTGGTGGTGAGTCACCTTCGCTTTCCGGTTCCGGTTCTGCCTCTGCTGCTTTGGCATCCACCTCTACAGGTTCATCAGCCGTTTCCGAACTCGCGTCTGCACCAAAATTCGGGTCTGTTGCTACATACCCTTCATCTACCTCTGCCATCTGGATACACCCTCAAGTGTTGCGCCTCCCGGCGAATTTTAACCTCCGATTATTCCTCGGAGTCAGGAACTATTCTTAAATCACCTTTGTCTCTGACAGCACTGATACTCTTCATGCTGCCATCATCAAATTCTACCTCTGCGGTGAGTCTACCACCCTCACGAGAGGTTTTTCCGCCAATCACCTTGCGGTTAATCTTAATGTCAGCATCATCAGCCTGTTGCCGCATCACACCAATAGCCTGGTCTGCCTGTGTCATAAACTGCGAAAGGACGTCATCAACCTTGACAGATAGCTCCATTGCACCTGTCTCACGCTGCTCGAGCGATACACCAGCAGCAACAGATGCCTCTTTGACCTCGGCACCCTTGACCACAAGATTGGCCTCTTTCTGCGTCAGGTTGGCGCCTTCTTTCACAAGTTTGGACATTTCCTGCGCTATTCGAGCATTGAACTCAGCCTCTGCCTGCTTAAGTTGGGCAAGTTCTGTACGAATCTCTGCCTTCTTCTGCTCACTGACAGACTTCTCTTCTTCAAGTTCTTGAGCCGCTGCTTGAACCAATGACCCAAATTCCTGCACCTGGGCCATAGCTTGCTCTGCCTGCTGCATCATTTGCTGCACTTCTGGCGGGATATCCTGGTCCTTGTCAATCATCTGCTGGATATGTGGTGGCAGCAGTGTCTTCAACCTGTCGGCAATGTCTTCAGCATAAGGCAAGTCCATTGACTTCATAATCAAGTCGCCGGCAACACCCATCAGTTCAGGCATACCTTGTGTGAGTGACATGTAAGTTTCTGCCGCCTCTTGTCGTAATGTGCTGAAACTCGGACCTGATGTAATCACATAGTCATACTTGCCCTGTGCCAAATCGTTCACACGTACAGCCCGGTTTTCAACAGGATCGAACACCACCTTGTTCACTTCAACATAGCTTTCAGAACCATCAGAACCCAGTACACGCAGTTCCCGTTCTGTATCATAAACCTCAGGAATCAGGTCAATGATGATTTCAAATGTCCTGCCAATGCCCTTTGCCTGGTTATCAGGAAAGTTGAAGGTTGCTATCTGTCCCTGCTGTTGTCTTGCGTAAATAGCCCGTCCTGACTTCTCATCACCACTGCGACCCATCGAGGCATCAGGTAGTCCAATGACCTCCTTCAAGTCTTCAGAGTCAATCGCTGCTTGCTGCATAAGTGCAATGGGAATATCAGCACCACCCATTCGTGCTGGTGGTCCGGGCGCCTTCACATCAGGGTTATAGAGCATGTATGGCAGGTTCTTCTTGTGTGCTGTTGCCCACTGATCTGTCAATCCCTTAGCTTGGTCTGGTGTTGCCCAGAATACCGACTTGGGTGCTTGAGCTATGGTTTCCTCAATGGCTGTACGACTGATGTTGTATGAGCGTTGCGCATCTTTTGCAAAGCGTGGCAAGCCCCACCAGTACGGTCTGCCATCAATAACAACGTAATCACCGAACACCACCACGAACGGAAAGTGGCTGCCAGCCCATTCAGATGGACCTTCGAGGATTGCACTGCCAGAGACAACACACCACATAATCTTGTTGGTCATTACCTCACGACGGTCAATGATTGCCTTCTTTGGAATGCCCCGCGCTTCATCCGATTCGGAATCAACCACCAGTACATCATCATCCATCTGTACTTTCCAGAGTTCTTTCTTGTAAGGTTGTTTGTACCAATATTCACCAACACGCACCGTGTCATCGTCTTGCCAGTCCTCATCATCATCAAACTCGAGCGCATCTTCGAAGTTACTCTTTTGGGCCTTTGTGCCGTACTTAGCCTCGAATGCCCTGTGTGATACTTTTTCAGTCAGTATCCAGTCTTCAGCATCACGCTTTAACGAGTCCTTTGCTGATGGGTCCCAGTACAAACAAAACGGGTTCTCAATCGACTTGATGCAGATGTCCTGCTCGAACATGCTGTCATCGGCATATTCAGTATCAACACGCCATGCACCATACCCTGCGTTAATTTGATACTCAGCAGCGTAGTCAATGATCGTATCGCCATCGGATACATTCCAGATATTCCTGACAAGTCCCTCATTGATTTCAGCGGTTTCAACATCGCCGCCCTCAACAGCACGGACTTTACCCTGTGGCCTGTTAGCTCTCATCTCGTTGATGATGCGCTTGCCGTAGGGTCTTAATTTGTTGAACTCATAACAGGGACGTAGACCACGCTCCTGCTTCATGTTGTCTTCCCACTGCCAACCAGGAATGAGGGCAAACTTCAGGTCCTGCATGCCCTGCAATCGGTTCTCATGGTCTGCATCGAACATGATGGTGTACCTGCCACGTATTTTAACCAGCAGGTCCTTGTTTGCCGTCTTTCTCATGTCAGCCATTATGCTGCGTATCCACTTTCAAACCCCTTGTATGGGTTGTCTATAATTGACGTTCCGGTCATTATCTGCTCTGCAGCCACACACATCAAGCCGAAGGCATCTGAACCATGACTCGACCAGTCGTGTTCCGGGCCTAATCCTATGTCTCTGTTCTCGTCCTTCTTCTCGTGATACCAACCCAAAGCATCAACACCACCAGATGTCGTAGCCTCATTGAACCAGATGCTTGGGAAGTATCGCCGGCCTGACTCAACCCGCATCTTAGCCGCGCCCTTGCCCTGGTTCGGAACTACCTCAACCTCGTACTGTGCGGCACGTATAGCAGATTCATAGCTAACATCGAACACCTTGTCGCCCTGGGTTCCATCGTGCGGTAGCCATATCTTGGTGTTTCCAGGCTTGTATCCTTCCTCACGCATCCATGTCAGGTGTGTTGCAAGTGGCTGGCTGACTGCCTCGTAGTAGTTCAGTGCTCGTATTTCCTTACCGATGAACTGCGCTATCCATATAGCCACAGCATCAGCCTTGGCACCTGTTCCACCAATATCGAAGAATGCGTGATAAGTCATCAATGGGTCAGCAGCAACATTGCCAATACGATTGGCCTGCCGTGCCTCGGTTAAGCACTTCCCGTAATAGGCTCCCTCAATGAGACTTACATAGTGACCGTCCCAAATATGAGGATATTGGTCAGGATCGGTTCTCAGTGTGTCTTTACGCTCTTGTTCCTGCTCTGCCGGCTTGAATGGGTTGTTGTTCCAGTTCGATTCAATGACCACAGCACCAGTAGGTTTTTCAGGACCGCGCAGCAACATATCAACAGGGTCAGTCTTTCTGCGTGGATTCCATGAGAACCAACGCTCCGAACCATCTGCCCGGAATGTGGGCCTGTACAGCTTCAAACTGTGGGATGTCGCGGTTTGTGATTCCTCCCACCAACCCCTCTTAAAATTCTCCAGGCTCTTTATGGAGTCAGCGGTGTAATCGTTCATGCCCTTGAAGATGATTATCCCATCACCTGGAGTCTGGATGTGGTCACGAAATATCTTGAACCCATCACTCTCACCAACACCGAGTTTCGACATCTTCTGCTCGATAAGCAGTTTGGCTGACTGGGCTAAATCCTTTTGTACCTCACGAATACAGACAGACCTGAGTCCTTCGCCGGCATTGTCTCCAGGTTCATTGCAACTATCGACTACCAATCGTTCAGCAAAGAAATGTGACTTGCCACTTCCCCTGCCACCATGAGCGCCCTTGTATCTGGCCGGCTCCAATAATGGCACAAACACCCTGGCTGTCTTGGTGTTGAGGGTTCTGCCACGCACTTAATCGACTATCTCATTGACGATCTTCTCTATTCTGGCATTGACATCAACATTGGCATCCAGGTCAACACCTTGTCTGGGCTTGCCCTCGATACGGTTGGCTATTTCCTGCCATGCATCCTTCTGACCTTCACATGCTGCTGCAACTACCTTGTCTGCTGCCTTATCAAGACCTCTGCGCCATGAAACCCTGTCTTCACCATCTGCTGCGGCAAGTCGCGCCATAGCTCGCTTTAAGGACTTCGACCACTCGTTACCCTTGAATGTATTCTTGTTGCCGGGTTGTCCTCCACTTTTAGCCACTTAAGTCAAGTCCTATGCTGTTGATTTCATTAACAATAAATTAGCCTTAAACAGCCTCATTTCAGGTGCCTATTCCGTAGTGGTTTATCACCTGCCATACGACTTGACCCATTGCTTGAGTGCTTAGTCCACTGTCTGCCTTTACCAGTAGTTGTTTGCGTTCTACCCGGTTTGAGTGTCCTTGTATGGAGTTCTCAGTTGAACTAAGGGCAATGCTGACGTTGGCTGCTGCTGATACTGATGTCCAGTCTGTAATCTTTGTGCTGGATGTGAGGTCATCGACACGGTAATGAATTGTTGTTGGTGTTGAGGCTGCCAGTGTTGCTCTGTCTCTGAACTTTACCAGTGCTGTGAAGTTAGTGCCCTCAGAGAAGCGGGTTTTTGGCAGTTGTATTTCTACCTGGTCAGCCATTAGATTTGCCTCTGTAGGTCAGGATAGTGCTGTTCATAGAATGCCATATTAGCACCAGACAGCCATAATTTCAGCGCCTCTGTTCGTTCTGTTGGTTCATTTGTTTTGTCTGGTCCCTTGCCGATATTGGTTGTCAGGTCTTCACATCGCCATAGCTTATGGTCCGGGTGGTCGTTAATGAATGCCATCATACTGTCCATGCGCTGCAGCATATTATCAGCGCCCTTATGTTCTTCAGTGGGATATCTGGCATCCCATGACCGTGCTATATCTACAGGGTTTCGTATGGGTATGTCGGCATGACCTGTGAATGAATTTATGTCTGTGTCATTTAGTCCCCAGTGCCAGTAACCATCAACCTTAAGATGCTCTCTGAGCGAACGAGTGCCTGAATGTGGTACGGATATGATCATTGCAGTAGTGCTATTGCCAGGAACAGGAACTCTTCTTCCTCGCGCAGTTGTTCCATCTCACGTTCAAATGCCTCAACAGCAGAGAAACTAGCCTGTGCTGCTGCCCTTACATATGCCTTTGCTACCTTTTGGTTGTATTCAGCGGCCTTTTCAGCCTGTTTTCTGGTATAGCTCGACTGGACCATAGCCTCGAGTTCAGCTAATTCAGTCTCCCTGGCATCGACCTCAATCTGTTTATGCAGTAGTTGGGCTATTTCAGCGTCTGTCTCATCCCTGATTTCCTCGATTTCCTCAAGGATTTCATCTCGCCTTTTCTCCCTTCTACGCTTTTTCTGTCGGTATCCGTCGTACCAGTTGAGTGCTGCCCATCCACCACCCGTAACCTCCGGCACTGCTTCAGCAGCGTTCGTAATGGTGATCGTCGGAGCACCAACAATAGCGTCAGAGCCCGCCACCGCCTCTGCCGGGATCGTCCAGGTCAGTGTTTCGTCAGCGGTTATCGAGTAAGCAAGGGCCGGCAGGGTCAATGTGGCTACTGTGTCGGATGTTCGTGTGATGTCAGTTACGGCAATACTTGACCTCACAGCATTCCATCCTGCCGCCTCGCCCTGTGCGCTCACAATCCCATCAATAAGGGCTTGAGTATTAGCTATGGACCCTATTGGACCTGTTCCCGCAGCGAGATACGTGTCAGCGGTCAATTCTGCTGTAAAGGTTTCACCACCAGCAACCGCTTGTGCCTCGGTTATACCGCCTGTGATTGCCGCTGATGCTGCTGCAGCAAAGCCTGCGTATTGACGGGCGGGACTACCTTCTAGCCCCATCCTTGATACAGCATCTAAATATGCCATGTCAGACTATCTTGAATGTATCCGTTGCCACCGGAGCAGTTGCCACCGCTGTTACAGTCAGCGTTCCGGTTGCACCCGCATAATCAGTAATATCTGTTCTTTGGTCTAGTCCGTTGCCTGATGTGATGATAAGCACAGCACCGTTGTAATGATCATCTGTCGCCTCGGCCAGGTTGGTCTGCATAACCGTAGTAGTGGGAGTTCCTTCAAATGCACCAGTCACAAGCCCTGCAACCATCGTATCAACATTGGCATCCACAACCGCTAATGCCGTTGCGGTCGGTAGGTCTTCGGCTGTACCGCTAACCTCCAATACGTTGACATGGAATCCCGTTGGGTCTGCCTGAGATTGAGTCTCCCACTCGTTTACAACCTCGGCAGCAGTTGGCGCAACACCAGCAGCGTCAGGAACTACCGTATTCCAGTCGTTGCTACTTCCACCGAGATTGGTCAATCCAGCACCAGCGGTTCCAATCTGGTCAACACCAACTTGGTTATCGTCCAGAGTCTCTGTTACGGCTCCACTAGCATTATCGGTTATCTTCCAGTTACCACGTATGCTTGCGTTACTTGTGGCACTACACGATGCCGCCCACACTATCTGCCCATCGCCCTCAAATGACGCGCTATAGGTTCCTGTACCCGCGCCCATATTGGCTATAGTCCATCCGCCTGAATGGTGTCTTACGTTCAGATTTGAGGAATTAAGGGCTGCACCAAAGTCGAAGGTAACACTGCCTGTACCCGCTACAGCGGAGTGACACTGGTCGAAAAATATATCACCAGCCTCGGTTAGCGTCTGCGTACCACTAAACCCGCAATTTATGTAGTGAGTACCCTTGATTATCGAGGTCGCACCCATGATGCAACCTTTGAACTGCTGAGTTGTGCCGACGCCAGTCGCAATACCAGATACCGCCGCGCCTATAATGACTGTTCCGGCAACATCCTGACTCGCCAGTTGTAGTGTCCAGTTTTCACCCTCGAAAACATTATTATTATAGGTGGACGCCATAACATAGGTGCTGCCCGGTGCGCAATGGACCGTGGTCAATCCCAGGCTCGCCAGCAGGGTAACTACATCAGCTTCCGCCGAACACGGATTGTTGACGGTGCCGTTTTCAAAGTCAGTCGCTCCTGCCGCTCCGTTTACATCGTCATACCAAACGGCTCCACCTTCATACTGCCCGAAGTCGTTCAGTGCTCTGAGTCTGCGACCAGCGGAGGTGGCGATATTATGGTTTCCACCCGTTAATACCTCGTCCCAAACCGCATCACTAATCTCTGTCACGTTGGCCGCATCTGTGCCTATGAGAACGCCCGCTGTTCCGGTGATTGTGTTCAAGTCTGTCTGTGCGGTGTCCTGTTTCGCCTCAGTTGCGTAGTTGGGTTGGATGTCAGCGGTGTCCACCAGAACATCAGCGGCAGACTTACCAAAACTACCCGCTATAGCATGAGCGCTTGTGGCTTCATCCCAGACAGCATCAGAGATTTCAGTGACGTTAGCTGCATCTGTACCTATGAGAACACCGGCAGTTCCAGTGATTGTATTGAGGTCAGCTTGAGCCGTTCCAATGTCAGTAGATAGCGCGCCAAGTCCATCAGTAGCGTTAGCCAGGTCAACGGTTGCGGCATGGAATCCGACAGTAAACTCACCAACTACCTCACCAACTACCGAAACTCCACCTACCGTACCCGTCTTGATGATTAGCGTGTAATGCTTGCCAACCTCAAACCCGTTTGCCGCTGAAAGGGTTGCGGTAGCCATATTGAAGCCAACTATACTATTCAGGTCGATGGTCAGAACAAGTTTACTGGCCCCCTCCACAATTGGGGTAATGCTGGCGTCTTCGTATATCTCTACTGTTTGTGCGCCGGTTAATACTGTTGGTACGCCGGTGGCAAATGCTCGCGTCGTAAACGGTATATTGATTACGTCATCTATTGTGTAGTCCATCATCCTGCTAACCCACCGCCCTTACCTGCTATTCCACCCTTATGGGCTAGTCCACCACTGGATGCAAGACTCGACATGACCCTGCCGCCGGCAGATGGTTCATCGGCGCCAGTCCAGAATGTCATAAAAATTAACGTGGTTATATGAAACATATCATTCCCACCCGATTTGTACGATGACCTCGTTTGCACTCACAGCAGTATTATCAGCAAGAGCGAACCCCGTTGCAATGAGCGCACAGAGTCCGGTATCAAACTGAATGCCCTGTGCCCCAAAGTTCAGGACAACACCAGCGCCATTGGCCGCCGTTGAGTTGGCTGGGCACATAAACTGCATTGATGCGCTTGATGTTCCTGGCGTGAAACTCGCAAGGTTAAACAGTTTCAGATATACCGGCGTGGCATCAAGCGATTGAATGGATATGAAATAAACCGTTGCGGCACTCGCCTTGATAACAACGTCATTATCAGCAGCAGCAATGCCAAGCTGTGTGAACGACATACCGCCAGTTGCAGCAGCCGCTGAGATAACGGACCCAATGACCTTGGTGGTTTCAGCATCTAGTGTGGCAGTTACGTCATTGTTCGCACCAAGATCTACAACACCGATTGCTGCAGAACTCGCCATCAGTTCAACCATCTGGCCTGCAGTACTATTTAGCAGGATTGCGCCGGCATCGTTGTCTGCGAGGGTTCCTGGTGTACCGTTCTGATACACGCCACCAGCAACCATCGTCTTTGATGTGGCTAGCGTGAATGCCGCATTGTCAGCAAATACAGGGTCATCTATCAATTGCAACGCAGTTAAGGCGGCGCCATCAACCTGGACAGCAAACGTACCCGCATTCGTCACCGGACCCGTTGGCAAATTTATGTCAGTGGCAAGCGTGACCCTCTGTGTTCCAGCGTCATCAGTTCCAGTCCCGCTTGATGCAAGCGTTACGGAGTTCAGCGCACCATAGGCAATCTTGCCAATCGGGTAATGAACGGTGGAGACATCATCAGTGGCAAATGTTGCGCCGCCTGAGTCCGAAGTATTCGCAGCTACATTGTCAACCATGTTAAGTTCCTGCCCCTAAAGTCAATAAGAAATGTTCTTCTGTTGCACCACCAGTCGGATGTACTGCTATGGTACATGTAGACCAATCGGCAGAGTGGCTTGTTACAAAGTCTCCCGGAGTTTCGGTCTGTTGTGTTGCCTGCTTGTAAACGTATCCAGAAACCGCAGGGAAAGCGTTTGCATCCTCGTATAGGTTGCCGCCCGCGTGTGGATAAGACGATATAGTCCCGCCGTCACGATGAACAAAAGCTGAAATCCATAGATAGTCTTTTGACGATCCTGCGTCGTGGTCCGGTGGTGACTTTGTATCGCTATCCGAATCCAGATAGTCCAGGGTGACAGTGGGCGGGGTGACAGAGGGATCAGCAGCACCCGAAATGCGATAGATAGCACCCGACCACGAAGGATTACCCGAAAAAGAAACCGTTTGTGATCCTGTTTCGCTCGCAGACGCTTTCCAGAAAACCCGCATTTGCGTGAGCGAACCGGCAGAAGTGCCAAAAGAGGTCCAGCCGGAATGGGCATCAACGGTTTCGGCGCGTACACCGAGAATCATAATTAATAATTCATCCGAACCGATACCTGATGGGAAAGGTATGGAATTGCCACCACTTTCCACATTGCCATCGGAAGAAACAGATTCTACGACTGGTGCTGCCATTACAGGAGGCTCACTTTCTTGCCACGTAATGTCCGTGGTCGTGACTGGACCGGGAGGCTGAAGTGTACCAAATTGCTTGACTGCCTCATTGGAATACTGACTTGTTTCTGGAATCAGGGATGTTGCGGTTACAACAAAGTAACATGTTCCACCCTCTGGTAGCGCGCTCACTGTCAGATTCGTGACGGTGTGCGGAATGTTGTCTATTATTTGCTCGTTGTACGGTGGTCCCGGACTCTGACAGCCAACGTGTACCGTATAATGAGACGGATTGCTGTACGCTGATCCGTCTACGTTCTGAGTCGGCGCCTGCCATGTAAGTTCCGCTGTTGCCGCCAATGCGGTACTCGACAACATCAGTAAACATGTTACGACCACAAACCGGACAATATTTATCATGCCCTTCCCAATTGCATAGGAATGTTTTGCATCGTCTAATTGATAACGACTTCGACAACACAATTACTCGTAGGGCAGGTCACAATAATGCCTAAATTTTGGATGGGGCCAGGAATAGGCAGGTCATTGATGGTCACATTTGCCACCTGTCCCGGATCTGGATTCTCACCCGCTGTATTGAATGCCCTCACGCACATCTGATAAGTCCCGTCTGCTGTTATCAGCGCGGGAAAGGTTTGACCCGAAACCACCGAGCCAACAGGCGCAGCAATTGGACCTGTAACGGCACAATCATCGACGTAGAAGTTGAATCCGTCCGGGGCACCACCGCCCGCAGGGGCCGAAAATGTGACGGTTACGTCATACGGCGGTAGTGCAAGGGCTGATGACGCTATCAGAATCAACGTCAGTATCAGGATATTCTTCACAGATGCGCTCCAGTTCACACAGCAGCCCGTCAACCGTAATCGCGTAGATACGATTGCATATTAGCTGTGCAGTGATTGCTTCCCCGTCCATAATTGTGTTGGTTTGTTGACATACTGACATAATACAGTATTTTTGCTTATCTGGTAGCCCACATCTGTTTGGCCTCACGTACAACAAGGTAAGGCACCACATAATCGTGCCACGGCAATTCCTTAAACCGCTCCAATATCATGTTCTGAATCTTCAATAACTGCTCATCCGTGCCGAAATGCTGCTGGAAGCCCTTTCGACCCCATACATAACTCGGTCCTAACAGCCCCGATACAAACTGTTTTGACTGGCCATCGAGTAAACCGCGATGATGATATCCACAAAGACCTAAAGTCGCCTGGTGGCCCTCTCTGCGCCCTCCTGACGTAAGATGGTGTACGTCTGGGGCTTGGGTCTTGCCTGTAGCGAGTAAGCAGCAAATACAGCCTGAATCCTTGATGGCTTGCATGCGGGATTTATCAGCCTTGTTCATTATTCTTGAACTCCTGACTGCTTTTCGTGCAGGCATCACTACCTATCATTCTGCCCATACCTATAGCACCACAATTCAGATGCTTTGTGGCCTTGAGGCTGTCTTTCGGACTATTATCCGTAAGGCGGTGCCATCGGGCAATCCACGATTCATTGTGCTTTCGTTCCCAATATTGCATTAGACTCTGACTCATCAATATCTCTTAATGACCAGATTCAGTGCCTCATCCACCGTTTCTGCTACCAGAACCTTTGCCGATAAAGTCTCAAGAATGTCAAGTTGCTTCTTGGTCATTTTGCTGCCGCCCTTCTGCCTTGCGTGTGTTTCAGGGTTCTTCACTTCCATAACCACCCACTCCCCGATATTGTCAATCAACAAATCGAAAGGTTCCTCAATCTCGAAAACAATACGACCACACTTTCTCAAGGCTCGCACAATATCCTTTTGGTTAGCGTCAGTCTTTCTGCCGTAACGCTTTCTCATTGAGTCTCGTTCGTCCAATCTTTGAGCGGTACCATATCTTCCCCGCTTAATTTTTCCAGTGGCACTACCGCATAATCATCAAATGATGCGGATGAATAAACTTGCAACTTACCGTCCTTTATTTCCACCATCAGGTCATCAAACAAGTCATTCGCCCCAGCAGAATACGCCTCCTTAAGCGCGGATTCATAACACTCATTATTGACCTTTATCATATCCTCCAAAAGAGGTGCATCAGGTCTGCTCCACTCGCTAGTATCTATCATTGACTTGCCCTCATCATTGTTCTGTCACACAAAATCCAGCACCATATCCTCAACCTGTTTTCGCAGTTGATACTCAGTGTATTGCGTACAAACTCGATTGATAATTACGTCAATGACCTTGCTGTATAGTTTCTCAAAATCATCCTCTGACATACTGCCGAAACTGATTGATTTGGCCTCTAAGCGTACATCGCCATTGAGTCGGTATGTCGCGTCATAGTATCCGGCAAGTATCGTTACGTCCTTTCTGAATCGCTCTACGTTGCGTTCAATGGGCATTTTCTCAGACCATGCAGAACCTTCACCGTGTTTGGGTGGTTCCCAGTAGTCGAACGCCAGGTTAATTAACGCGAAGAATTTCTTGTGGAACTTTATGTTGCGTGGTCTGACCAGTGTTAGCCGTACAGTCTCACCTACCTTGACCTTTGATAGCAGTTCAGCATCGTCCTCGCTCGCAGGAATAAATGAGGCGTTCGGCATCTTGGTGAAAAAGGCTTCCATCAGAACATCTCCTGCTGCTTGTACTTGTCGGCTAGTTCCCAGATGAACTCCGGTCTTCCATGCGGCCCGGCAACTTGAAATTCAGTCTTCACAAGGTCGCCAGAGTTCGTGAGGTTAGTCAGGGCGCGTCTTACGGATGTGATGGGAACACTACCATTGAACACCCACGACAGAACCATGCTGGGCGTTGCTGGAGCGCTAGGGTTTTCCAGAAAGGCTGCCAACACTTTAACCTCCTGACTTGCCGCTGCTGCTCGATACTCGGCTAGTTCTGGCTGTGTGCTTTCGGTGCTGTTGTGATACATCATCATTCCTTTGGAAGATATTGGTCAAAGGTATCTGCCCACTCAATGATTTCGGTTATCATTTCACGCGCTCTTTGTAACTCTCCCTTGTGCAACGACTTGGCTATTTTCTTCGGATCAGCTTTACGACAAAAGCACCTAAAGGCCGCCATCGTGCCGCCTGATTGCCCATTGGGTGTACTAATAGTCAACCAACCCTCTGATGCAGTACTGAGCGTGTTTACAAAGAAACTCGGTGCATGAGGACGGGCAAGCGCAACCTCTTTATGAAACTCCTTAGACGGCAACCTTGAAAGTGCAGTTGCTGATGACGCCTCATGCTTCTTTAGACCGATCTTTCTGAGAAGTGCCGCAGGACCAGGCGAACTACCGTGAGTGCCACCATACGACTTTCTGGGTTGAATCTCTTGTGCAAGAACACCCATACGACGGTATGCGTGTAACTTCAGTCGCTTTGCTTCGGCCGCAGCTTCATCATGCTGGTAAATCTTTGCCCATGCTGCCAATGCATCGGACTTGTCAGCAAAGTATTTAGCCTCATCAATATTGCGACATTCTGCCAATGCTTTGATTGCTGCAGTGTATTTAATTGGTACTTGGGCAGCACTTACTTTTTCTTGAATGTATGTTGGTAATTCTTGAATTGCTTTATTCATCACCCTCTCCTGTATTTATCCATTTGTGCTACGGCTTTCTCAGCATCTATCTTGCGCTGTTCTGGACTTAGTTCGGCAGGGCGAGAATATTCCTTCTGCACAGTGGGCGTAATGTTCTCCCACTTGATACCGTTTTTTATCCAGTTTCGCCAACAAGCATCAGGGCGCATCATCATTCGCTTATATTGATGGTCTCCGATAAGTTCTCGCTGTTCTGCAATCTGCTTATCACTCAAACCCATGTCTTTTGTCCATTT
>Ga0255047_10000386_pt1 | contig 35913 bp, 43 predicted proteins | sample JV7_2_1_MG_FD_183640 | JGI IMG/M metagenome (GOLD analysis project Ga0255047, IMG submission 183640) | Seawater microbial communities from Jervis Inlet, British Columbia, Canada - JV7_2_1 | ecosystem: Environmental > Aquatic > Marine > Inlet | place: Canada: British Columbia | collected 2016-10-06
TGCCCGTAAAGGTGTCCGCAGCGTCGGCACCTTCGCGGGTGATAGCGATGCCCATAATCCCGCCGCCTGCCGATGCGCTGCTAACGTCTAACGTAACATCGGTAAATTCAAGCTGGTCAGTCGTGCCGGGACCGGATGCGAGTTGGTCAACCGTGGCATCTAGTGTGTCTCCAGCGGTGAGCGATGAGCCTCGAACGACAGCGCGATAGCCTACTCGCCAGAGAACATTTCCCACGTCGTTGTTGCTTGGACGCCACCAAATTCTAAGCGTAACGGGGAGCGACGTGTCTACGCTGGGCGAGACTGGCCAAATGATGGCCATGCCGTCAGTTGCGCCATTTTGAAAATTATTCTTGTCGGCATCTACGGTCAGCGTGAATCCGCCGAGCGCACCGAACTCGATGTCCACCTTTGCCGGCGATAGACCGTTAAGGTCGTCCGCCGATTTCCAAGTCATCCCTTGGTCCATTTGCCGTCGAGCTTGTCCAAAAAACTCGCTCACTCCGTCAAGCCCGACGCGCAAGCAACTTGGATGCAGCTTACTTTGCTCGAATATCGGGGCGCGTGTCATTGCAACGCTTACGCGAATACGGAACCAGTAGAGGTTGAAGCCCAGGATACTCTTTTGAGCCCAGGTTGTTGTCGCATCTACTCCAACACGAACTTGGACCAGGCCCGCTCCTAAGAACAGATTAGGTCCAGCAGCGGAATGGGGAGCCAGGGCGAGCGTTTCTGCCGCACCTACCTCCACCCAAGCAGCTCCGTCCCAGATTTCTGCAACCAGGGCTCCTCCAAGCCGGGCTGTATCTACCTCGAACTGCGCTCCCCATGCTTTCAGCGCACCGCCTGCGTCTTGCAGGTTCGAGCCGAATAAGATTGTATGATTTGTGGTTAGGCCTTGGTACGTGAACGTCGAGCCAGACTTACTGCCAGCCGCAGCAGACTCATCTGTAAGGTTGCCACCGTCGCTCACCGCGCTCGCGGTGTTATCTGTAGTGATGACAATCTGACCACGAGCAGTGGGGCACCCTTGCCCCATATCGGTAGCGAACCCCTTCTCACGATGTCCGACAGTCAGGTCGGTGAAAGCGCGAAAGCTCGACTCGTCGATTGGGCTCTTAGCATCCTGAAACGTCCAGTTATGATTACTCGCCAGCCACGTTACCGGGATGCTGAGCTTCTGCTCTTGAAGCTCGCAAGCGGTGAGGTTCACCGTCCCATTTGCTCCCGTCAATCCGGGGTCGACTAGGATGTCAAAGCTCCCGGTCGAGTCGAAGCGGACGCTTGTCCATTGTACGTTTGCGGCGTTGTCCGTGATGTGCAGCGCGTTGGTGCAATTGAAGAGCGCGGAGGACCGCATCACCACCGTCGCGTCAGCGCAAAGGACGGCGTCGATCGCAAGCGGGTTCCCGCTGTTAACGTCGTTGAGCTGGAGCCGGGCTCCACCGCTCGCGTTGATGCACCGATTGATGTTTCCGCCACCGGGGACGTGCATCCCCGTCAGGGCGAGGATTCCGGTGTTGTTGTGCAGCACAAGGCTGTCGAAGTCGCCACCGACATAGCGGAACTCTGTAATGATAATCTTACCAAGTCCACCGTGGTGAAACCCGATGGAGGTCAGGTCGGTCCCGGTAACCATGGCGTTATACAAGTAGCAGAGCGTCGTGCCACCGTAGGCGATAGCCGCAGCGCCGCTTGGCGCGGTAACGCCAATGGAGTGGACGTAGCAGCCGTCATCGAGGGTAACGACGTCAATCCCGCCTCCGGTCCCTGTAATTAGGACACGCTCTGGGCCACCGATTCCGATCAGTGAGATGCCGGTCGTAACGTTGATGTCTTCTGGGTAGGTGCCTGGATAGACGTGTATTGCGTCGCCAGGGACGGCAGCGCCGAGCGCCGCGCCGATAGTGAGGTATGGGAGGTCCAGTCTCCCACTGACAGCTGTACCGTCGTTGCCATTCACGGCGTCAACGTAGAGGATGTTTCCGGTGGCCACGGCTCCGACAGCAGTGGCTCCGACAAGCGTAGCGCCCACTCTTTTTAGGAACTCTCCGTCTGCAATAGCTCCCGCTACGAGAGAGGTTGGCCCGCTCGTCTCTGTAACGGCTGCGACTGACGGGTTAGGATACGTTCCACCAAGGTCGCCACCGGCACCTCCGGAAGGAGGACCGCCACCTGGATCGCTCTCGATGAGCAGCCCGTTTCTTACGAGGTGCTCGCCGTCTACGATAGCTCCGATCGTTAACTTGGTAGGGCCCGATGTCTCATGGAGCGCGGCGACTTCAGGGTTCGGGTAGGTTGCCGCCAGATCTCCGCCGGCAGCTCCAGAGGGAGGGCCGCCTAGACCTGTCGTTCGGATTGACGCATTGACCGGAAGCACTGCCCCAAAGGTCGGGCTCGACTCGTTGTTGCCGTCTGTGAACTCACCCGCGTTGAGCACTTCGTAACCTGCGAGCGTTAGTACGAAGAACTTGACAACCTCTGTCATCGCATCAGACGGGAGTCCTGTTGCGGGGTCGATTCCTCCGTTGATCGTACACTGAAGAGCGGCAGACGTGCCAGCCAGGAGAGCGGTCGTGTCTACCTGCTGCCCAACGGATCCGCTTTGAATTAGCGTATAGTCAGTTATTAAACTTGTATCGTCTGTTCGGATTATCGACCAAGCGACACTGTTGACTCCGTCGATATTGTCTAGCAATCCTGTAACAGCGCCAGCCGCTGCCACAGAGACGGGTGTCACACTACCGTTAATTTTGAATGCTGGTGATGCCATGGTGGTCAGCTTTTGATTATAAACCCATACTTGTGGGCCATGTTAGTCATTCCGGGGCCTTCTGGGGCGGGTGGAGTGAAGTTCGGATCCATACGGACGATAGTGTCCAAGTAATTAACAATGATCTTGTCAATCGCAGGCATTGGGCCTGAAATTTCGTCTTCAGGTATCACGGCATCAAATCTGACATGAGGAGAAGACGTTGACTCTTTATCCAGCCACGGGTGCGTTGATTGCGATCCATGCCCAAGCCTGATGTGCCTGTTATAGGTTCTCCATCTAAGCTCACATAAGAGCACTGCGGCAGTTGGCAGATCGACCGCTGGATCAATAACTGGGGTTGTCGTTGTGTCAGCTCCAGGGGTGCCCCATGAGGACCCGTCCACAACTGGAACATTCTCTTCCCATTGTCGCTCAGCCGTGAAGTGCCAAAACCCGGTAAACTGCCCCGAGGCCCCCTCAACAGCATACTTGATTGAATCTTCTAGATGTCCGATGAGCTTTTCTCTAATCTCATTAACAAGCTTAACGGCAAACTTTAGAGAGAATGGGATCCCCCCGGACAGCCGGTTAATGGTATCTGGCTCGAAGTGCACGCCGTCTGGCGCGACCTTGGCTACCGCCCTGTTTCGATGCCCCACTGCTGTCGGCGTCGCTAGGGCGTTGCCATCGTACTTGTCCCTTAGCTCTTTAAGGGCCGGCAAAAAATCCGTGGCGGCTGCGTCAATGGTCAGGCCGACAACGTCTGTTAGCGCCTGCACCACCTCGTCCTGGAGCGCCGCAGTCCTGCCAATCTCTGTGGTGTGATCGACAATGGCTGCCGCTCGGATATATGTCTCGACAATCCTAAGCTCGATGACCCCGCCGTTGCCGTCTGAAGTGACCACGGGCAGCTCCATGAGAGAGCCAACCTTAACGACGCCACCCTGAGTATTGAGAAGCTCGTAGCGAGTCTCCCCGCTTGGATCTCCAACAAATGTAGGCGTACCAACAACCTGCCGCATGTCATACGCTTTGAACGTATACTGGCCCGCAACATCTGGAGTAAAAACAGAAGACAGTAGCTGAGAGGTGGCGGCAAGCAAAGGCGACACCGGCACCGTAGATCCAACCGGCTGGTCAATAAGCAATAGCCCCGTAGTGAGAGCACTTTGAGCGGGCACACCCGTTAGCTCAAAACCGAAAGATGTTCCCACCGCTCCGGACAGGGAGAGGGACAGCTCTTCTCCACCAACGGGATACTGCGGAGTGTAATCAATACTCATATCAAAAGGAATTGAGGGTCAGCGTCAAGAACGACCCACTTTTGCAGGTCCCACGAAAAAACAAACTCGACACTCAGATACGGGTTTGCCATAGGGGCAATAATGGTAGTCAGGGCTCTTAGGCCACCAAGAAGGCCACCGTCTTCATTGTAAAAGTCAATTGAAGCATTGTCGGTCTGGGGACCAGGCAGGTTGACATGCTTTCTTACAAGAATGGTGGCACCATCAACCGCAGGCTCATACCCAGCCTGAGACGTATTTAAAACAACCGACGAGAGTGCCAAGAACGGCGCCGCAGATATGTAGATATCACTAGAGGTATCTATTACGAAAGATGTTCCAAATGATGGATCGAGAGAAACCCTGTCTACTCGATACCTGATCCCAGCTTGAGCGGAACTCAGCTCATAATTCCCTCTAACATTGTGGTTGATGCAGTTGTCAACCTGAAGTCCAGTCGCAGCAATCCCAAGAGTGGCGGCTGGCGCATACGCCCCACCGTTCGTCCCGTCGATAGCATTGGACTGATGGGCATCTATCTGGGAAATCTGGGCAGCGGTGATATCGTCAACACCGTCCGTCCACCCGAATGGGTTCACGAGTGGGAATGTCATAACGTGCACTGGGGGTGACAGCGAACGACTTCCCATAAGCTGGACGTGCCGTTGAACACTAATTCGATCTGAACAAAAGGGTTAACCTGTGGTGCCGCCAGCGTGTTAAGGGCAGGCAATGTAGCGATCTGTGCCCCAACGGGCGTGTCCTGGTGAAGTGTAATAATCGTCGTATCATTCACAGGATCGGCAAACTTACGGATAATAATTCGCTGCCCCTCAGCAGCCGCTTCGTATCCAACCTGAGCAACATTGATTCCAACATCGCAAACATTGAAGCAGGGGCCGCTTGTGATGAAAATGTCTGAGCTGGAGTCAATTGTGAATGTTGTTGGAATCGCAGTTGGCGCAATCGTTGTACGATCCACTCGATACAGGATGTGAGCAGATGCCCCCTGAAGGGTCACCGGACCCGTCATTGTTGTAGACACTCCGTTCTGAATGTCCAGACCGCCCACTCCCCCAATAACAATTGGAGAGCCTGGAAAATATGGACCGCCACCACCGCCATCTAAAGCACGGCTCAGATTCGTGTCTATATTTCCAATTTGCTGCCCCGTTATGGTGTCGATGTTATCTACCCAACCGCCGAGTTTTTGAAGAGGGAATGTCATACAATCGTCTTTCCTACTATCCCGACAGCTGCCAGGAAGGCTATTCCTACGCCGACCTGGAAACTCATCCAACTCGGCAACATGTCGTCCAGCTGATTGACAACAACCGCTTGCTTGGATGCTAGCTGTTTTTTGTTCAATCCGTTTTCGTTCATTTGAACAGATATCTTTGCCCGGTTGCTCGACCACTCAAGGCCGGGTGGCCCAGGGTTCACCCCTGGCCAGTAGGTTACCCATGCCAAAGGGTCGGTCTTGTGAACAGCTACGAAGTTCGCCCCGAGCGCCCTGCTGCACGCTGAGCCAATGTCGCCCATCGCGTTGTTTGCTGTAGCCCTGAACTTGGCGCTAAGCCTTGCGCGCCTATCGATATCAAGCTCATCCACCGTAGGGCGCATTCCGCACGCCTCTTCCCATACGGTAAGATTTTCCATCATCCGCTCTGGAACAGCCTGATTTGACAGTCTTCTGTTAACTGACCAAATCATCGCCACAGCCATGGCTTCGCCGTAAGCCTCGGCGTAGTTCCCGGTAGAAGAATCGGGGTCTAGCGCCGGCTGCATCGTGCTGAGAATAATCTGCTGCTCATCCTCAACAAAAGAATCTCCGCCGCCGACTATGAACGGCAAGGGGTTGGTTGCGCCTAAACCAATGGCCATCAGAGAAGCCAGACTGTTACAGGGAATGCCAGGGTAGACACGTTTCCATCGTCAGCCAAAACACCGGCAGCATACACCCCGATGGTTACAACGTTAGCGGCGACAGTTAATGTTCTGGCAGTAACTATGTCGCCCGAATTAGCGCTCATGCAACTCACGTGGCCAGCGTAAAACGCCACAGTCTCAACGGTGCCGAGTGCGTCGGTGAACGTGGCCGGGAATGTGAGAGTGTAAAGACCTACCCCGGTTTTCGTGATGACTGGTTTCTGCGCAGGCCCGCTTCCCCACACGCTCCGATTGGTAATGCTGCCAGGGGGGATAGTAAGGGGAGCAGCCGCTAGATCGGTGGGGAATGTCACAGCCGCACGAAGGACGGTCCTCGTGGTTTGCGCCATATCCTCCATGTATCGATTCATCTCAGAGGCCGCCACCTGCGTCTCTGGATTGGAAACCGGAAGCGCGTCAATCTTGGGGCCACCGTAGTTGCCTATGGTTTTAGGGTCCATCTCAGATGAGTCTCCTGAATGCGAGGTTCTTTAGAACCAGAATATTTGGTGGGTCGGCTGTCGTCGGGGGCAAGCTTGGACGGATGAGATTCACAGTTGTACCAGTAGCAAACCTCGCTACGAAATTGGCGCTCAATATCTCGTTATATTCATTTGTCACGCTCGCCAGCGTTAGTGAAGATAGAGCAATCGGATAACTTAGGTCAGACGCGGGCTTGCGCGCTCCGCGAGGAACGATATCCTGGTTAGCCGTTTTTTCTCCAGGACCAAGCTCCTGCACACCTTGGAGCACCTGGCTTCCGTAGGCTTTCAGGTTCACTGCACCTGGAGAGCAGTACATGCCCGTCGTTATAAAACTGATGGCGTCAGACTGGGATGTGTCAATCGTGATGACATAAGCTCCCGATAAACCGCCAACGGACAATATGGCAAACTCTGCCATCTCGCCATCTCCGCTAGCTCCCCCGGTTGGATTCCAAATTCCGAACCTGTCGCCAAGTTTTGGCGGATCGGCTGACGTTGAGCTAACCGTGATCTGGCTAAACGTGTCCAAGTTCGCAATGCTTGTCACCTCGGCAAACACGCCGGGCGCCTCTGCTCCACTCGGCCACGGGGTAGAGTCTCGCCAGCCATTGCCGGCCCCTCCTGCATTTACGGGCAATGGCAAGTCGATGTCAGCTATAATATCGACATATTCAGGGGTAACGAATGTACAGTTCAGGTCTGCGCTGCCTGGCATTTCTGACAATATGCCTGCCGCAACAATGTTCACATTTGTCAAACTTAGCTGCCTGTCGGTGCCTGTTTTTGTAAGAGCAACATCATAGCTGGCTGGACCTCTAACGGCAGTATAGACAAATGCAGACTGGACAGAAGACGAGGCGTTTTCTGCCAATTGCTTTACCTGTGCCCAGTTGCCGCCTTCTGCCGGGAAGCTTAGCCTTTCGATCAGTCTCAGACGAAGCGTCTCATCAGAATCTTCGTTAGCCCCACCGTCAACGCCTCCAGGATCAACCGTGCAATTTTGACCGAGATTTCCAATCGACGCACTGTCCCAGGTGAGCACTGTCAGGGCCGCTTGATCGGTGTTCGTGCCCGCCGACACGGCAGATATTGCAACCGTCTGGCCATTTGAAACAGTGGAGGAAACGACGGTTTGATACTGAATGCCATCGGGGGACGTGCATACAAACGCCGCTGGTATCGTAATAGTACCTCCGCCAGATACTGAAACGATCACATTGCCAGCAGCAGGAGACGCCGGTCGCCTTGCTACACCGTAGACATTGGCCAGCTCTGTTAGGGTGTCCCCTGTAGCAGTAAGGGGGGATATGTTGGACAGGGAGATCTCGTTGTTGGCGATTGCAACAGATACCCTGCTGGCAATTGCTTTCATTCGGATGTACAGCTCGCTGCCCCGCGATACGTTTGCGGTAACTCCGATGCGAGCGTATTGGTACCGAACGTCAGACAGGAGCTGACTCAGAATCTCTTCTGGCGTTGGGTACGCTACATTTCCTACTTTTGGGAGGGCCATAATGTCACTTCAACTGAACGACTTGATCGACGCCGGTACCTTTTAACAAGTCTGTGTAAATAATTCGCCTATAAGCTGTGCCCGCAGCGTCGCTTCCAACTTCTACTGAAGTAAGATTGATCGCTGGAGGCACCGAGTCTGTTAATACCTTGAGGGCGTTGATGATTGCGTTCTTTGTTGCCTGATTGTCTGGGCCAGTCACAAACTTAGAGTCTTTGACATTAAAACTAACGATCATCGCAACCCTTTGGGCGACCGATGGCATCGAAACAAATCCCCCGGTCACTTCATCAATTTCGTACTGCTTGGTTGTAAAATTAACCTTACGGGACGACCCGACCTCTGGCCTCGGCGGAACCGGCAAGGATGTGAACTTTGAGTACGGTCCCTGAGAGTAGCTCATGAGATTGTTCCGAAATTGCCTGCCGGTTGCACAAACGGGCCGCCTGTAAACGGCCCTGTCGAGGCTTGGGTATTGCCACCCCCTGGCCCCGGAGGGAGAGCAATGTTTGCGCCGCCAGACACGCAAAGAACAGATGGGTTAATCATTGCAGTCGTGCCCTCTGCCTGTACTCCCGTAACCTCCGCATTGGCCGTAAAGTACGACACCATGGCACTCGCCGTCCTGGTGGCCTGAACTGCGTAGCCTTTCTTTATGAGAACAGAGGCAGAGCCGGCTGGCATTGTTTGGCCTGTATCCGCCAAGTAGTTGTCTACAAACTCATCATAAATAGCTTTGGCAAGACCTGAAGAAACGGCTGAGCCGTCCGGGTTCACTGATACTGTTCCAGCAACAAGGGCCATTGTTAATCCAGGGGGCAGAGTGGGATCGATGGAAATTTGGGAAGGTCAGGGATCGGAGGTATTGGGACACCCGGCAATCCCGGAAGAGTAAACGACGGCAGTTTTATGGGGATACCCAAGTCTGGGAATGGGAGAAGGGGCAACTTTGGCAAGTCCGGTATCGGAGGGATGGGGATGCCAGGCAAGCTGGGAAGAGCGAAAGACGGCAGTTTTATGGGGATACCCAGGTCTGGGAATGGCGGAAGTGGGATCTTGGGAAGATCGGGGATCGGAGGGATAGGTAGCCCCGGAAGCCCCGGAAGCTTAAAGGCAGGAATCGAACAGGCGCTCATGGCTTAATCGTCCAGCTAATGGATGCGACGCCAGCTTGCCCCAATGGCCCGTACAGAACGGCGTTCGCTCCAGGTAGCGGAGGTGTAGCTGGAGCAATGTTGCCCAAGTTTCCGCCGCCCGTGTTGCACATGAAGTTGTCCCCGTTAATAGAGACTCCCTTTTCGTTAATGATCAACTGCGTTTTACCGGCCATCAAAATGATCTCATCCTTGGTTACTTGAACAAGCGATGTCCCAAGGCTTAGGTTGATGCTGGACTCTCCGTTGTTGTCGCCAAGGAGAGAGATCCCCATGTCCGTTAATACCGCTCCTGACGAATCCTTTTCTTCTTCAAGATCCGCGGCTTTTGTCACCATGGAGATCGAGTTTGACGAGTCCTTAACGAGCAGTCTCGTCGGCCCCTTGGTCACTATGGCGCGGTCGCCAGGCTGAAGGTTTCCCGCGTTAGAAACTGAGCGATTGTCCCACGTTCCGAAAACGAACGTCTCGTTTCCAAAGCTATAAGAAAAAGCCTGAGGAGCACCAAACTCGTCAGCCTCCGCAGGAACTGAATAAAACCCGTCAGTGGTCGCTACAGACTGGCAATCAAAAGCGAAGCCCTCTGTCTCCCCCTCGTCATATCTAACATCGCCAAGGCTAACTGTGATCCTGCCGTCCTCGACAGAGGATACCAAGAGATCGGAATAGTTCCAGTTGTCCTCGAATGCCATGGTTACTCCGTGTTGGCCACCATTGTGCGGAGCAGATCAGCCCACTGAATGACTTTGTCAGAAAGCCGCTGAACATATAAGTGGCAGTTCTTAAAAGTTGTGGCCACAAGCTCTGGCGTCATGACATCTGACGGGGCACTCGCGGAATTAATTTGCAGGGTGATCGACCCACTAAAACTAAGTTGACCCATGTTAACTCTAGGTGAATCAACTGCCAGAATGACACCCGGAGCAAGTGGCTCCTGAGACACCCACGTGACGCCACCGTCTGCCGTGTAGATAACAACACTCGAATCAGTTTCCGTGCTGTATCCACATGCCCACCCCTCGTTTGCACTGACAAATCGAACGCCCGTCAGGTGAGCATCTACCCCGCTGGTAAGCTCTGTCCACACTGCCCCACCGTCTATGGTCTTAATAATGTATCCAGATTCACCGACGATGTAGGCGATGTCGTTCGTCACAACGGAAACGCCACTAAGGTAATACGATGAACCTATCGCCTGAGGCGTGTAACTAGCCCCGGCATCAGTCGTCTTGAACACCCCTCCCTGTCCACCGACTGACCACCCTACCCCCGTATTTAGAATATCAACATCAATAAGGGATGCCCCGAAAGCAGTTGGGATCGTAACATTTATCCAGGTTGCCCCATTGTTTATCGTGTAAAGAGTCTCCCCCCCTGCGCCGCAAACAATTCCCCTACCATCAGCAAGAAAGCTCACGGAGTAAAGGGTGAAGGTATGGGGAGCCGTCACGCTAGGCGTCCAGAGCGCCCCACCGTTCGTTGTGCGAAGGACAGTGTTCCCCTCGCCAACAGCCCACCCGGACAGTTCGTCCTGAAAGTCCACCCCTGTTAGCCCCACTGTGACGCCGCTTGCCTGTGTTTGCCACGACCTGCCACTTGTCGAACTGTGGACAATGGAGCCAGCGCCGCCGACGGCCCATCTGTGGGAAGTGGATGGCGAGGACACGTCCGAAAACGATACAGCTGGTGATGTTGGATTTAACATGGGCTCCCATGTGTTTCCCGCATTCACGCTCTCAAGAAGCTTGAAGCCAACAGAAGAGACGAACCTCAAGTTAGCCGGAACTGCCGTGAGTGGCTTCTTGGTCGTGTCATATGTTCTTGAAGATGAATACCATTGGTAATCAGGTGTGAACGGCGGCGAATCTGGCAGGAAATTATTGCAACTCACGTTAAGCGGAACATGGTTGCGAGGCGGCTTCGGGATATTTACAAGCGTACTCCCGGCATCACCGAAGCCCGAGCCAGGCTCCCTGACCTTTATTACTGGCCATCGGGGGAGCCCGTCGACGTCAAGATCGGCCAAAGACAGCGAGAAGTTTGCGCGAAACTGAGAGTAGGTCGGGATAATCATCTTGGAACAGCCCCCAGGATGAGGGAATCGAGTGGCAATAGAACTAAGCTCGTAATTTGACCAGATGCCCTGGTGGCGGAGAACTGCCTAGAAAAGATCCACATATCTTCGTCAATATCCAACTTTTTAATGATGACCCGAACAACGGTATTCGGGGTCCACATTGCCCCGGAGGCTGCAACGAACCCCGCCACCGAACAAGCGATCTTAAAACCGCCCGGAGCCCGAAGTCCCAACATCAGCTCCGCAAAGGTCTGACACCTTTCTGCATCGCGAGACATCTTATCTTCAGAAAACTTGGGCTTATATGGTTGAAAATCAGACTTGTAGTGAAACCTCTGCCTTTCAATAGTCTTATAGGCCACTGATTTGTAAGGGAATACCATCCTCTTGCGACCAGCCGGAATCTTAAACCAGCGCTCAGTATTTTCATAATCGTTCGTATAGACATCAATAGCGCCCTCTATACGAACCCCCGCAACTGGCTTGTTAGCCCTAACGGCCCCCGGCTTGTCGGGAGCTGGACCGTATATGATGCTCCCGAATCCTGGTCCTTGAACGAGGTTTTGCCCAACCGGCACCATTTCCGGATCTTTCTGATTGACGGCCCCTGGTGCCTTTTTGCTCAGCTTCTTCATCAAGGCTTGACCGCCAACGACAATCTCACTGAACTGCCCGTCGTTGGTGTCGCTTACGTTTATTCCGTCAAGCATCAAGTCGCCCAACACGAGGTCGTCACCAGCGGCAGAGGCGTATGACCCGTCAAAAAGAGTGTAACTCGCGTCCTGCTCATATATCGGACGATCGAGCATCAGGCCGCCAAAGGCGTCTGTCTTCAAGATAAAACCCAAGCGGGAGATTATTCTAGATACAAACCCATAAGCCTTCTCGCCCTTCTGGGCCTTTAGTTGTTTCGCCTTCAGCTTAGTAACCGGCACGGGCGCCGGAAGATTTCCGAGAGGAGAATTTACCGTTTGGCCACTCTTGACCATAAGGTCCGATCCGGTGTTGTTCTTCAGGTCAAGGTTCCTGTTAGAGAAGAACGGCGACAACACCGTCATAATAAGCTGGGAAACAGGAACATCTGTTTTGGAACTAATTGAAAACTGAGAACTGACGCTGGCTTCATAGGCTGCCGTTAGAAGTCCTTTTATCTCCAGCATTATCGCGGTACCGTTTCGCGCCATGCTGAAGGTTTGCGTTGTTATGACGCCGGTTGCCTGGAGATTGTCTCCGATAAGAAACTGAACAGCATTGCCCTTCGAGAGCTTCTTTCTGTAGCTCTCGAACTTATCGTTAGTAGGGAATACCGTAACGGACAGCCTTCCAATGGGATCTAGAAAGTTTTCGTTTAGTGTGAAGTTTGTCCACAGTTCGAGAACTTCTCCAGCCTCATAGTAACCTTCGCCGCTTTCGTAGCTTTTGGCCCTCTCCGGGTCTAAAAACACAAGCTTAAGAGATGAGCCTTGCTCCACGGCTACACCCCCAGGTTGTCGCTTGCCGAGTCTATCTCTGCATTAAACTTTTTATCGGAGTAGTAAAGAACATAAACTGGTTTCAGGAGAGTGCTTCGGGGGATCGTGGGACTATTAAGGATCCCTGGATTGAGCCCAATAAGCTCGCCCACAGTATTCCCCGTTTCAGCGGAAATCCGGTCCAGGTTCGTTTTAAAGGTTATGTGCTTTCTGGCAATCGCCCTAGTGTTTATACCGTTCCTCTCGGCCAGTAGCTTTATGCCGTTCCACAGAGTGATCAGGTTTCCCGCAAGCGCCCACGTGGCGTTGCTGCCAACCGATTCCGCTGTTTCAATGATTGCTTCAACCGCGCCAAGAGATTGGTTCAGATATCCTTCCACAGTGTTTCTTGAAGAAGATACGAGCCCATCTATCTTCTTCACCATGTCCAGAAGGCTCGTCTCTGGCATTCCCGGTGGAAGCGGTAGCCCAAGGTCGCTGTAATCCTGATCTGCCGCTTCAGCCGCAGCTGTCAGGGAGGCGTCCGCTCTTGCAAATGGGAAATTGATGTCTTCTGCCGGGTCGGCCAAGGTTTCAATAAACGAAACCTGTAGGATCGCGCCAGATGTTCTCGCTGCGCTCAAGTCAACGCTCCAGGTTTTTACATAAGCCAATGTAAAACCAAAGACAGGATGCTGTAACTTCCCCGGAGAATCGTCAACTGCCACGGCGTTAAGCCACTTGTTGAACAACTCAGGAAAGTAATTTTTGCCTAAGTTGTTTAGAAAGTGGAGCCGGAAATTCATTGGGCTAGGATCGCGCCCCACATTCTCATGCGCCGCCCCGTTGATGTACGGGTACCTTCGCTCAGCTAAAGAAAACGATCCTGAGAACGATGCCGAGTCGTAAGGCGGCGACTCCAGGCCGCGCCATGTCATCTTGGGCAGCGTCCCAATTATTGATGTTGTTGAGTTTAACGGCATGGCGTCACTATGGCTTGTAGTTGTCTCCCCAGTTAGCACCAATGCCAGATAGCCCAGGAGTGCCAGGGGAGCCCTGTGGGTGAGCAGTCGGAAAGGGGACACCGCTAACGTTGAGGACACCGGTGAACACGGCATTGGTAGTTTTGATTGTTGCCACTGGAGCACTGACGGCGATCTCGTTGCCCTCTTTATCAATCTGGGTTTCTCCCCCTCCCACCTTGTGCCCCTCGCCGGCAATCTTGCCGCCGGCTCTGGCTATATCGCGCCCCTCTAAATAGTTAGCTATCAACATCCTGAATTGCTGCTGCCTACCAACGTCGCCCTTAAAGTCGGGGTTCGTTCTGGCGGCCCCCTCGGCAAGTTGTGATGTAACATTAGTCCTTCTGGCAATGTCGTCACCAAACCCCTTGTGCCTCCCCCCCGTGCCGTAAAGGAGGCTTTTCTCAGATGCCATCTCCTCAAGCTCTCTTGCTTTTGCTTCAGGCACACCCATTTTTACCATTTGCCTGACCAGGGATTCTTTGCTCCTGCCGCGCTTATTGAAAAAGAGTCTGGCGTTTCCTTCCTTATCTTTTTGTACAGTGGTAAGGCCCGCAATGGCTCCGAGGGACATCCCGTACTCGGCATCCATTTGCTTTTGCTCAAGACTGGCAACCTCCTTATCAAAGCCTGCCATTGTTCCTTTATACTCAGATATATCCGCTTGCGACTTTGGAATAACAGACGCGTCCCACTTCTTTTTATAGGCCGCGCGCCTGTCTTTCGTTAATTGCAACTTCTCTTTAATGTTGCCGGCGGCGAAAGCGTCGTCTGCCTCTTTGCCCCTCTTCGCATCCATGGCTTTGTTAAGAAATCCAAATTGGTCAGCAACAAATCCTACCAGCGACGCAAGCGACGCCATCGCAATAGTCATGCCCTTGATCGCCACCACAAGTCCGTCTACAGCGTCTTTGTTTCCAGCCAGGCCCTTTAGGGTTGGAAGCAGCTCTTTAGAAACTTCGGCGGTAACTTTTTCCCAGGCTGCCGTTAGTTGAGCGCTTGTCGTCTCTTGTTTGATTGCATGGTCCTCCATGATTTCAGTAACAGCCTCGCTACCGACCTTTAAGGATTGGATAAACTCGTCGAATGCCTTCTTCGTCTCAATGGCGGTTCTCTTTACGCCACCCTGATCTTCTCCAGCCGCAAGCTGATCCCATTTCCTTGAGAAGCCGCTAGTATACCGAATGCCGCGCTGCTTGAAGATGTCCATAAGAGCAACCTTACGGTCCTTCTTCTTTATCTTATTACCCTGAGCATCTGTAGCGTCGCCAGTCAGCCGGTTGTCTGTTGCATAAAGAATGTCGGACAGGATGTCCTCCATGTCTCTAAACTTAGATCGACTTCCCTTTCTGAATGCGTTTACGCCAAGCTTTGACAGCTTCCCCGTGTGCTGAGCCTGGGCGACATTGGCGTAAGCTCGCTCCATTGACGTGGCGGCTCCTGCTGCTGTGCCAGATCCCTGCGCTCCAATCTGAATCATGCTGGACAGTGACTTGACGGCGTCGAATCCAGTCCTGCCGCTAAACCTCGTCATGGCAGACGCCATCTTGGGAAGGTACTTCGCCAAGTCGGACAGCTCGATTCTGTTTCTCTTACCTGCCACTGCCATCATGGACAGCCCGGTCATCATCTCTTTAGGATCTTTGATCCCCATCTTAATCTGCATCTCAGCCATGACTCGGCCAAGATCTTCCATGTCTGTACCAGTAGCGCTGCCCACCGTGGCAAACGTGTTCATATACTTTTTGGCACCTGGCAAGTCGCCCGTCTTGCTCACGAACGCCATCATGCCCTTAGTAAGATCTAACGACTTTACTCCTGGGTTAGCCATTGATGTAGCCTGAATGCGGCGCATGAGACTGCCAACATTTGCCCTTTGGCCAGGCTTTCGCCCCTTAATTGCTAGGCTCGCCACAGCCTCCTCAAGCTCGACCGCTTGCCGCCCTGCTGCGCCAACTGCCATCGCTCCAAAAAGGGCACCAGTTGCCCCTACGCCTATCATGCCCGTTCCCCCGCTAAAGCTCCTCAGTCTCCCCATCTGAGCAGCGGCTCTTCGGTTTGATGCTGCCAATGCCTTGTTTGCCGCTGCCTCTTTAGCCTTTTGTGCAGCCGCAGCCTTTGATGCAGCGACTGCATCTGCGCCACGCTTCTTTTCGGCCTTAGAAAGATTCTTTAGTTCCCTGGCTAACTTCTTTAGTCCCTTTAGCTCTTTAGTCAGACCGGAGATGGCTGATGCCGACGCTTCTTTGGCAGCTAGCTTACGTTGCTTGGAAGTGCTCTTCGCGACTCTCGACATCTTCTTGTCGAGCTTTTGGACAGTTCTCGCAGTGTGCGCAGCGGCTGTTTCTATATCCTTAAATGCGCGTATGACAGACTCTTTGCCGGTCGCGGAAAAGGTATAAACAATTGCTGCCATTTCTTAAAATCCAGGAGCAACGGGCGTGTGAAGGTAGCGAGGGATCTCTTTATCAAAGAACTCTGTAAGCTCATCCATGTAAACTCGGAAGTTACTCAAAGGCTTTCTTGGACCATCGTACTCGTCCACAATATAACCTGCGTAATAAGCGTCCATTTCCACCTTGATTGTGCTGCTCGCGCTGCTGTTGGTTACAATTCTAGCGCCAGTATTCCCCTCTAGAAAACCAGTCCTATTCGTGTACTCGTGGGTGTCTATTTCGCTATTCGAGGCAAGCACGCCGGCTTGCCACATGAACTCAGACATCGTCGCTGAGCGCCTCTTCGCTCTCTGCGTCAATTTCCTCAGATCCTCGATCTTGATCTTCATTGAATACTTGAGCATCGTCTTCACCTTCAACTTTCAGAGATAGGTATTCGTCGAACTTGTCTTCTCCGAGGGTGTCCACAATACCGAAGAACTTGCCGCTCAATATGATAAACGCTTGAGTAATCCACTCTGGCGACTTTTCTGCCAGAAAATGATCTGGAAAATTTGTATGCGAGGACCGCGCCGCAGCCCTGGCGTACATCATGATGTCTGGAACCTTTATGCTCCACGACGTTGGCGCGTGACGCCTGCGCACCTCGTGATAAAGGTTTAGCAGCGTAGCGATCTGATCAGTCGTAAGGTTCTCTCTCATCCATTTGGGTCCAGGAAAAGCTGCGTACTTATTCCTTGAGCCCTCTTCAGCGTCCTCGTTAACCTCTTTGCATGCCCGGAAAAGCGCCTCGATGGCTTTGCTGTCATTTAGCAAATCCATGTCCTGAGCAGCCTCCTCGATACCCTCGCTCACAGCCTTCACGTACTTGTGGGCCGACACCACCGAGTAATCTTCCTCGGACTTGGTGTTTACCCGAATCCCCACCTTAGAGACGTCCTTGTCTCCTAAACTAAAAAAGCCCTGGACATCGAACTCGTGAATGTCTCGTTCACGCTGCTCGATTGCCAGGGCTAATTTACTCTTTGGAATCTGCTTCGATTTGCTCATTGACTAACTTATTTGCAGCCGAAAACGCCATTCGCTGACCGTCCGTCAGCTCTGCCATGGGTAGTCCGTAGTAGCGCTCCGGTCTTTGGTTTCTAATCAGACCTGCCCCGGTTGCCACATCACAGCACTCACTCATCGCAACTACAATAGAAAAATTTGAAGGCGCCTTTGCACCCTTAGAAAGAACGTTCTTCCAGAGCTGGGCGTCCTGGGATGCTAGCGATGGGCAAATTGCTCCGAAAGCCCTGCTGAACGCGCTCATGAGGAGCCTGCACTCCATTGTTTCAAGAAGCCCAACCTCTTTCCCGGAGTTGAACGCCAGCTCGCCATCGCAAAAAATTGACCTTGCGGCAACCTCGTGCTCTCCGCCCTCATCAATTGCTCGGTGAACCTCTTCGGAGGTTAGGGCATGAGCCCACAGCTCGAATCTGCTCAAAAGATATATGCGATGCTCGATCTTAATTTTAGGCCGAGGTCGCCTGATAAGCATCCGAAACAACGCAGCGGGCTCTATGTCTTTAGGGGGCTTCACTTCCTACTCGAAAAAACTAGATCCTTTTCCAACAAATACGAAAGAAAGGGCCGACGTTTGACCCACCGAGCCACTTCGATTTACCGACGTGATAAAGCCCCTCGTAATAAGGCGTCTCCCAGTGCTCCCCTCTTGAAGCATTATCTCAATCTCGTCGTTGTTGGCCATCATCGCCTCGTACTCAGGGTACATGTCTGCCGACCTGCCGTCGTTGAATGCGGCAAATACGCCCGTGTCTAAGGGGATCACGTTGCTTACCGTAATGCGGCGAACCAGCGGCCCCGTTGTTACGCCCTCGAAGCCATTGACAACCGAATACACTTCGGCTGTCGCTTTCTCAAGAGACGTTTCAACGGAAACCGCTTCTGCGAGTACGTTGCCGTTAAGGACAACATAGATGTTGCTATAGATCGCCACTCAGCCCAAACCTTACTCGAAGGCTGTACCAGTCCCTCTGAACGTAAACGATATTGTCACCGTGGCGCCAACACCGGCAGCTCTCGGAACTTCGGTAATGTACCCACGAGTAACGCAGGTTTTGCCGCTCCCGATCTCCTGGATTTTTAACTCCACCTCAGTGGATTTAAGCATGAGCTTTTCAAAATCCACTTCTACACCGGTTAGGGGAATTACATTGGACGCTGACACCGTTCTCATGATCGGGCTTGGGGTAATACCCTTCCACCCGTCCTTGATTGTCATAACATCCTGGATGTCTGCCGATAGGGACGTTTCGATCGAGGTGTTCTCGGCCAACAAGATCCCATCGAGCGTCAGATTTAACTGTGAATAGAGTGCCATTAGTAAGAAGCTCCCGTTTCTTGAATGGTGAACTCGCCCTTGTACAAGTGCTCCACCGAGTAGAAGTCAACGCTAACCGCGATACCAGCGGTTACCTTTTTAGCCACGATGCTGCCCTTCATGTCGGTAACCTTGTCGGGCGCCAAAATCGGCCCTTGGTATTGGCCAAGAGGGGTTGAACCCGTCAAGTCATCGATCACCTGCTTCATCATCGCAGCGACCTGCTGAGGAGTGGTCGTTCGAGCGGTCGCAGACTGTCCCTGAATGGGATTGTCTGAAACGAATGGCTGCTTAGTGCTGCTCCATCGCTGCTTCACGAGGTTCCAGGCAAAGTCGATCACACTCGTGATGTGGCCGGGTCGGGCTCGAAAGTCGCTGTCTCCAGCAGAGTTCTGACATCGAGAAGTAATGAACCTAACAAGATAGGCTTTTCCGTCAGGGCGGAAAGCAATTGGGGATACCCCGTTGTTAAGATCAGCTCGCTGCTCAGTTGTCGTCGGTCGGTCGTTGACGTCAAACGGCGCCAAGATCTGATACACTGCCGAGTCAGAGCTTTGATAGCCGGCAAAGTTAGCCGCCGGCTGAGCAACCTGCTGGCTTCTCACAACCGCAGTGTTCTGAGCCGCAAGCATGGCAGGAGTCCAGTCGTTCCGCTCCGTGTGAAACACGAATCCACGAACACTGTTCAGCGCCGTACCTACACTCGTTGCGCCCGCCTGATCGTCCACGAAAGCGCTGAGAGCGCACTGCTCTTTGCCGTTGATGGGAAGCGCCTGAGTGCGAATCATCGCCATCAACTCGCCATTCTGGCCATCATTGTCAACAACTGGCGCGGTATTACCAACTGTCGAGCTGGCGCTGTTTTGATGCCATGGTGAGACTTGGTAATAAATCTCGCTGTTAGCAACAGAATCAATTGCAGTTGTCCCAATATCTGGGACCGTCCCAGCCTGCGTGACCGTCTTCACAATAGTGGTAGTGGTTGGCTTATCAAACGACATCCTGATCCCAAAGGTCAGCCCAGGGTCACCAATAATGAAGTTGCCCCGGAGGCCAGCGTTAGCTGCCTCTATCGTAACAAGGCCGGCAGCAGCAATAGCTGTTACCGGAAGAGTGGCATCAGCCCCAGCGTTAATCGCATCAGCCGCAGCCGCTGCAATAATCGTGGGGGTGTCACCGTTGCCTACGGGCACGTACATCGTTTCGCCAATTACGTTAATCTCAAGAGTGGTCGTTGCGTCAGAATTTGTCGCAAATAAGAACGTACACTCAGCAGACATTCCAGCGCTCTCCGTGACAGCAACGCCATATACCGTGGCGCCGCTATCTACAGCGGTGTACTTCATGTACATCTGATAAAGCTCAGACCGCACTCCAAACCGCGCCTGGGCATCTGAGTCATCAGAGATGAATCGCCCAAGAGCGTCCAGCGGCTCACTGCCGGCTGCTGTGATATTTCCGTATAAAACGACTTCGCGGTTTGGGCCTTGGCTCGAAAGCCCAGCTCCAAAAATTAACTCTCTCCGCGTTGCCGGAATTGGATCGTTAGGGTCGATTCCAGTAAGTGCCATTACTCGTTACCCCTTTCCTTTGAAGTTTCTGCCTTTTCGCTTTTTGCTTTAGGCTTCGGTTTAGATTTAGATGAAACCGAAGCGAGAGCATCGGCTGAAGAGTCGGCGTAAACATACTCTCCTAGTTGTTTTAATGTCCCACGAGATACTGCTTTTACCAGATGTGGGTGGTACTCCGCTGCGATGGTGCAGGGAACATACCTATCACCGTGAGACTTTGCTGCCTTGCGTTGCTCAAGAGACTTTCTGGTTTGAGCAACGTAGCGATTTGCAATATCGCTATGCGGATCGGTCACGAGTGTCCCCTGGACACCTTCAAGCACCATGTACCTCTTCATACTTACTCCTTACGGAAGCTGACCGGCTGAATGCGCCACCCAGTCAATTCCGTTAAAATACGACTTCGCCCACCAAGACTGACTTGCGGGGAGAGAGAACAATGTTCCTGCTCCTGGACCTCCATTCACGATGTCCATCGTAAACGCGCCAAGCCCAAGTCTCAAGACGTGGATGATGTCCCCTGCCTCTGCATTTACTGTCGAAAGCGTCTTCTCTCTCGCTGCCGTGAGGGGAGATGCGGCAGGGAGAACTCGAAAGAAGTTCTCCCCTACTGTTAGAGACTGATCTGCATCCGTCAGGTCAGTGCCCTGTACAGGATTCCTGACAAGCTTCCAGCGCCCCAGAGTGCCGCCCTGATGACCCAGGATCGTTAGAGAGTCTAGGGTTGAAACATCGCCAACAAGCCACTGGTATAGCCTCGGGGTGTCCAGGGGAGTGTTGTAATGGGTGATATCAGGGCCAAGGTCGGCCTCCATCTTAGCTTTGCTCACCCGAATCGTGGAGGCTCTTCTGGGATTAGCCATTATGGATCCTCTGTGCCGTCAGGAGCCGAAAGTACACGGTCCATTATAAATGTTGTTTGGGTGCCCTCGCCAGCACCATTGATACTGAAGTTACCATCATGAAGAACGTCGCCAGGATCTTCCATCGTCATCGGCTGGACCTTCTCATGAATCTTAAATACCCCTCTGAGGGCCGGGTAATCACGAGCCGAATGCTTCTTCACTCGCCTGTCTGCACCCGGACCCTCGTCAATACCGAATCTCCCAGGTTGGCCGCCTACATATTCCCAGCCAACAACGCCAAGAGGAGCCAGCGCTTGAGCTATACCCATCCCAGCCGGGTTGCCCTTGTAGCTATAACTTGTGTGGAGCTGACGCTCGCTCATCTTGTGCATAGCCGCGTCTACAGATGAAATGAGCCCAGCTCGCCTTTGGACTTCAGAAAGCTTTGGAAGCTCAGGGAAAACGTACAGCAAGTGTAGGTTTCTGACCCTGAAACTGTAAAGCAGGGTCTTTTCCATCACCGTGCTTATGCCTTCCCACCAAACGAAAAGACAGGGCACCGGCAATTTTACCTTAATCCCCTGCGGTTCAAGAGGGTCAAAGTCAAACTGATTCGCTGGTGGAACAGCGTCTAACATCAAGCCACTAGGTAAGATGTTCTTTAGCTTGTCATCTAATGCGTCTTTTATATAAAAGCTCGCAAAGCTAAGAACGGCTTCAATAATCGGATCGGCTAGCTTCTGGCCAACCTCTCCTGGCGCAATAGGTAGCTCTAGTGCGCCAACCGATGACGCCTCGGAGGGCATCTACTGCTCCTCCACCGTGATCTCTTCAGGGCTACTCACCACTGTCACGGTATTACTGGCCTCTTCCACAGTTATTTCTTCAGGGCTCTGAACGACGGTTACGCTCATCTCGTGACCTCCGGGTTCACCACGAACCTACCCTGGATCAAGCGAATGACATTCGGTGGCGCACTAGCATCAAAAACCTCAAGGTCATAAACTGCGTTCTTAAACGCATAAGCAGCCGTCTGAACAGATGTGACAGTCAGCTTGACCTCACCATTCGTGGCAGGGGCCACAATCTCCAGACCCGCAGCAGGGCTAGATGTAAACGACGCCAGGGACGCCACCTCCTCAGTGCTTAGCCGAACCTGCATACGGGCCTCGTAACCCGTTAAGTCTACGCCGGCGCCCGCTGCTGTGGTGTAGGTAACCGTGAGAGTGTACGTCGATCCCTGGTCAACATGAATATTATACGTTTGAGCCATGACTTAATTGGCCTCCTGCGGCTCGTCCTTATCGATAGGCTCACCAAACGACCCGCACACCTCACAGACAAGCTCGCCAAGCCAGATAGCTGGACAGCGAATGCACGCTCGCCATATCGGAGAATCAGGCAAAGCTTTACCCATGAAACTAATCATCATGGCCAACCTGGCGGCGCGTCGTCTTGCCATGCTGGCGTTTGCATCAGCGCTACCGCCTCTGCGTGAGTAAGCGACGGAAGGCCAGAGAAGGCGGGCGGAGTTGCTCCGGACCACTTCAGGACGCACTGACTTTCGTCTAGACTGGTCCTCACCGTCGCCTCTTCTTCGATAGCTTGCTCGTATTGCTCTGGCGTGGCGGGATAGTCGACAACGCAATAATTCAAATCGCTCATGGTATATCCGTCTCTATGTCGCCATCCGACATATTACTGCAAAACAATACCCTAGTAAGATCGGGTCCTGCAACAGACATCGTTCCCGGAGTGGCGCCCGTGTCACTCGTAGCGTCACCCATTCTCCACCAGGCGTTAATATCTCCCCATGTGGCTGCAAGCTGGCTCAGGTCGGGCGGGCTCCCACCCCCGTATAGAGCCGTCACCTCGCCAGAGGTTAGCGCTCGGTCATAAAGCGCCACGTTGCACACGTTGCCCAAATAGTCGAGCGTCGATGGGGCTCCGCGGCGACCGATACGCATGGGCTCTGCGGTTAGGATCGTGTTACTGCCGAGGGTGTTGCTGAGCGTGGTCATAGCGACGGGGGCGCCGTCAACATAGACCGTCACGTTCGAAACGTCCCCCGGCGTCGACGCTGTATACACGACCGCCACGTGGTACCACGTACCTGTGTTGTACGTCGTACCGAGAGAATATAAGTCGAGATAGTTACCGGCTGTGTGCGTCATCTCAAAGCGCAACTCACCGGTAGCGTGTAGGAACAGGTTCCACCCGCGAAACGGGGTGGAGCCTTCGCCTTTTCCGATCAGAATCCCGTATGTTGCAGTCGAAGACTTAAACCAAGCTGAGGCAGTAAAGGGCGTGTTGTATTCGTAAGTTGGCCCGGCATTCACTTCGCAGTAATCGTCAACACCGTCCATCGCGGTGCTAGTTCGCACCGCGTAGTCTGTTGCGTTGTTCGTATTGGTCTGACCCGCGACCATATTGTGAACAGTCAGATTGTTTGAGCCTACCACGTCGTACTGGGTGCCGCCCGCTGCCGTGCTGTCGCCAGCATCGTCCCCGCATCGGTACCAACTCACAAGCCCGCTCAGCGCCGACAGGTCACTAGCCTTGCCCATCGCTGACGCTTGCCGGTCGTAGATTGCGGAGATTTCAACGGGCGTGAGCACCCTGTCAAATATCGCCACTTCATCAAGAGTGCCGTCAAAATGCGTAGCCCCTTTTACCGTAAGCGGACCTCCAATTATCAGCGGGGCGCTACTCGTCGTTGGACTCTGCACTGAAGTCGCGAAGTTTATGTAAGTGGCGGCTTCTACGCCGGCGACATACATCTTCAGCCCCGCTACAGTTTCAGAACCGTCGTATGTGTAAACGATGTTCTTCATCGAGCCTGTCGTGGTGAACGGATCTGCTACCCCGCGCTCAAGTTGCCAGCCTGCCCCCAGATCGTGAATTAACAACGCAACAGGAGCGCCATTGTAGAGCCCTACCGCCCACCCCGCGTTAGTTCCGCCAGAGGCAACCTTGGCGACGATGAACATGTACGCTGAGCTTTCAGTCGCGCACCAGAGACTAACCGACCACGGGTCGGTGGAATCAAAATCGATGCCGGCTGGAGACGCTGCGCCTTCGAGCCTATCGTCTAGACCATCGAATAGGATGGCGTTGTTGTTGGTATACGGAACAGGGGCACAATTAGGGACGTCTTCAGCCAAATCGGCCCAGTCCATGTTTGTCTGAAATCCGTGGGATGTGCCTACGATGTCCCATACGCTGGCCTGCCCAAGCGCAATACCATCAAAAGTCGCGTCCCCGCAACGCCACCAATGAAGAAGATCGGCGCTTGCGCTGTGCTGGGTGAGATCTACAGGGTCACAGCCGTTATACATCTCTACACATTCCGCTGCCGTTAGCGCGCGACTGTAAAAACTGGGCTCATCGAACCGACCGTTATACAGGCTAATCGCCGTTGGGCCGAACGTCTCGCGCCCCGCAATATAGACTCGGCTGCCAGGGTTCCCTACGCGATCCGGAACTGCTGTGGTTTGCCGATCTGCTCCACCGTCAATGTCTATCGTCAGGGTTGTGCCGTCCCAACTCATCACCGCAAGGTGCCAGTCCCCATCGTTGAACAAGCCAACAGATGACGCGAAAGCAGGGCCGGCAGTCGCGCCCATGTAGCCTAGGATCTGCCCGCCACTTAGAAAGATGACCCAGTCGCGGGCGAGGGCCCCACCCCACTTGCTGAAGATGTCAGCCGTTCCCCCTTGGGTGGTCTTAAACCAGATTGCAGCAGAGAAGTGCTGATCAACCCCACTGAAGCTCGCGTCGTTGCCGAGGTTTACAAACTCGTCAATTCCGTCTGCTGATAGGCTAAGTAAATTCCAAAATGCTTCGCCCGGAGACTCTGTGACAATATCTCCAGCAGCCGTGTTAATAGAGAGCAAATCGTTACCGTTGGGGCTCTGGTCGAATATCTCGCCACCCGGTGCCGCGCTGTCTCCGGTGCCGTCGCCCATTCGCCACCAGCCGTCGAGATTGGCAAACCCCGTGATGTCGAGCGGCTTGCCGGCAATGCCGGAGCCCTGGTTGTATAGCGTCGCGATTTCTGCCGGCGAAAGGGACGCGCTCCAGATCGACAAGTCGGCAATAGAGCCCGGAAAGAAGTTGCCTCCAGGGTAGCGACCGATGTCTAGGTCGCCCGCTCCGAGCGTTGTATTTCCGCCCAGCGTGTCTCTGTAAGTCAGGCCACTTGGAACAGGCATCGTGCTCGTACCATTTATGTACGTCGTACAGCCGGAGGCTAAGCCTGACCCGTTGTACTCCCAGGTGATCATCTTCCAAGCACCCGTGAGTGTCGTTTGCGTCACCGCTTCTTGGATATAGAGATTGCCGCCGAGATTGTTGCACAAGAAGAACAGCGGTTGGCCGAGAAAAAAACCTACGGCCCAACCCATAATGCTGCCAGCCGCTTGCTTGCTCGCGAGATAGATGCCAGCTGTCGATGTGCCGCGTACCCAAGCGTTAACAGTGAAAGCTGAGTTCCAGTCGAACTCGCAGCCCGTCACCGTGCCAGCGGCTCTCGTGAGGCGCTCGCTGACGCCATCTAGGACGATGGACTTCGTATCTGTAAAGGCCGGTGGGGCCGGGGCTCCGCCTGCGGACTGTCGTCCCAAGCCTAGTACGATGCCAATTCCCCTCATGCGCTTAGTACAATGCGAGGATCAATGTTGCAGTCGTGTTTGTCGCCATCACGCGAGATACCTGAACATCGAGAATGGTCCCAGCCGCTACAGCGGAAAATGTAATTGGCGTAGCCGCTACAGCCTGCCCCAGCATTACAACAGCTACATCGCCAGCCCCTCCGATGTACAGTGCCCTGGTAGGCCCATCGTCAAGGTCGGCCCCGTCATTAGCGACTACCGCTGTGGCGTCATACGCCCCGTGGAGAACCGTTCTTGCTGCTGCATTACCTTTAGGCATTAGTAAATTCCAAAACTGTCAGGGTCGTTGAAAAACTTAGGTGCAGGATCGGGATTGATTGGATCACCGCTTCGCACGACGCCACCCTCGTTGGCCGCCGGCTCCGGGGAGCCTACTACATCGAGCCGGGTCACGCCTTTGCGCAGCTCCAGCAAGTCCCTTCGGGCAGTCTCCATTAGCTTCCTGCCGTCTGCTCGGATGTACTCCGGGTGCCGGTCGTACAAGTACGAAACAGCAATGTCCAAGCAAAGCCTCTTAACTTCATTTGGAGCAGATGTCCCCAGAAGTCGAATTGCCGCAATGTCGTAATTGCCGCGGAGGAACCCCTCAACATAACTCTCCGAATCAGCAATGACTCGCAGTAGCGGGTTCTCGTCTGGCGTCCCGTCAACATTGTCGTCCAATATCTGACGCACAACCGTCTGAGTGATGCGGTCTTCGATGTCGCTGAGTGTGATGTACATTACTGTACATATCCCATGCACGTGAGGCCCACGGCTTCGGCATCAGCACTTAGGCTCTCTGGCACACTTCGCGTAAGTCCGGGCGTCCACCCTTCAATCTTCGCTCCACCAATCTCACCCTCAACGGATCGACCAGTTTCGTTGCGCCATCTCACATAACGCCCAGGCATAGCGTGAACAGCAGGCTTCGGAACCGGGGGGGTAGCCCTCGGCCTGCTATCCACGCTACGCTTGGAACGTCGTTTGCTCATGATTAGTTGATCGGGGCGGTGATCAAGTAACCCGTGGGCGATGCCACGACTTGGTGAACCTCGCTCACACTGACCTGAGCGGTGTAACCACCACCATGGCCCTTGAGAGGATCATAATCCACCACCGTCTGGATTGCGCCATGACGGAACGTGTAACCAAACACAGCATTGCGGACGCTTGCACGACGCGCAACTCGGACAACGCCGAAGACGTCACCCCAGATACGGGTGTACGGAAGCGCCGTCTGTCCCTCAACATTGGGATCCTGACGCGCCTTGCCCACCAAGAGTCGGTCGATGTCAAAGAATCGAGCGATCATGTCGGGCGTGGCCAAACCAGGCGAGCTGCCGTTGTACTTGAACAAGTCAAGAATCGCCGGATGGCGACTCAGAACCTGATACACGTCAAGCGAACAGAACCCGATGAGGTCACTCGGCCCACGTCCCTGCCAGATGGCAGCGGTTGCAGTCTGAATGTCAGCAATGGGGTCACCACCAGTGACAGTGTCCCAACGGTTGGCAGCGCCGATCGCTGCCGTGTTGGCCCCGAAGTTGGCAGCCGTCGTCAGAACACCGGCAATGCGCTGCTCACGACGGAACGACAAGCCTTCAGCAATGGCTTCGACCAAGTCCACCATCTCGTTCAAGGGCGCATCCTCGTTCGTGAGCGTCATGCGCGACACGAAGTTGGAATAACCATAAGGACGACACACGTAAGTGCTAGTCGAGCGAGTTTCCTGAATCTCGTTCGCCTGTCCACGGCTGCCCATCTCGTCATCCGGGTACTGCAAGCGGTCGCTTTGACCGTAGCTGAAGTACACGTCAGACTCTTTGCCAACCTGAAGGAGAGGCATCAGCTCTTCGCCAATGTACATCTCATTCGCATACTGAATGCTCAGGTTGCTCATGGTGGCGTTTACATGGACAGCTCCAGGAGCGATGTCCTTGAGTGCCAGGTTTGCGCTATCCCACGCTCGAAGTACCCGAGGGTCACTGGAGCGTCGGGCCTCGTCAACACGAGAAACGTAGTCTTGGTACTTCTCAAACCGGGGCGTCATGCCACGGCGACGCATTGCGCGCGTGTTGCTTTTAACGATGTCACCATGCGACACGGATCCGAGGGCACTCAAACGAGCGACCTCTGCCATGTCCTGGTCGGTCAATTGAATTTGTTTAGACATTTTTTGAATCCTCTCAAGAATCAGGAATGAGTGTGACGCCCGAGTGCCAGTTGCATGCCCACGATGTCACCAGGGACCCCGGCTTGGACAAAAACGCCATAGATAGGCTCGTCGCCTGCTGCGCCAATAGCTACGCAGTCGGTGAAGCCATCTGCCGCAGCGTCGGAGGTCCAGGTGGCTTTGGACCCAAGAGTCGCCGTGCCATTTGTGGCCACGGGGACTGGCACAACCGGAGCGAACAAGAACACATCCACGTTAGCATCACCAGCGACCACGCTGGTTCCACCAGTGTGTGCCACGCCAATGATGAGGTCTGACGATAATGCGGCATTCCGAACTGTGGTAGCGGTGTCCATCGTGACACCAAAACCAACGGTCACCGTTTGACCGGCAGTAATATCGTAGTTGCCGAGCGTTGCGTAGTTGAGTTTACGAGTTGCAGTACTCATTATTTATTAACCTTTCTAGGCACCAAGTTGCTTAACGAGGGCTTCAAACTCCACACCGCTGGTATCACCAGCAGACAGAGATTTCGGGGTGGGGTCTTCACCAATCACGTCTTCAACAACGTTCTTGAGAATGTTCATGTCGGGTCGCGATTCGATGGCTTTCAAGTGCTCCTCGAACAACTCCGGTGACTGAGTCGCAAGCTTAATCAGCGTGTCCTTCTCAGTGGGGGCGATCTTCACGCCAATCAGGTCATTCAGGGTCTTCTCAACAGATTCGACACGAAGAGTGTCCGCTTGCTTGCGGTACTCGTTGCGCTCCTCTTCGAGATCCATACAACGCTTATTGAGCGTTTCGACCTTCTCTTTTTCTGATACGAGTTGAGCCTTCATACTCTCCAGCTCAACAACTGCTTTTTCAAGCTCCATTGCTTTTCTCTCCTTCCCGCCATCGGCGGTTTGTTCCCTCTCCCGTGGCGGGGTGAGGTCGAACTGACGGTCGTCGGCATCATCTGCCTTGTCCGCAGTAAGATCTTTCTCTTCCTTCTCATCCCTGACCTTTGTGGCCATCGCCTTCATGCGAGTCAGCGCTTCGGGATTACTCGGAATAGGAACGACACTGATCTCATAAAGCTCATTGTCGCTCAAAACATACACGTCCTTGTCGTTGCGCATCTCCTGACGGACCTCGCGAGGCTTAAAACCCACGCTGACCGCCCGCAGAGTTCGCTCCTGGACGCTCTGCCACACCTGCTCTGCCACAGGATTAGCCTTCGCAGATGCGAAAACAATCGTCGCCTGGAGCTGACCGTCCTTCACGCCCACGTTCGTCGCGTGACCAATCGGCAAATCCTTGGAACTGTGGCCAAACAACACCACCGGGTTCTTCAGATAGCGCTCCAAGTCCCAGCTCTGCTCCACGATGTCACCATCAGCATCCATAGCCTCGGTTGAGGCCACGAAATCCGCCTGACGCTCCTCAAGACGAATCGACTTCATCTGAAGGGCGGATGCCGCAAGCTCATTCATCATCGACGGCTCCTTCTCCAGCATCAACGTCATCTGTAATGGTGTCTGACTCTCCGTCATCTTCAATAAACTCCTGACCCCTCAAAAGCTCGTCGCCCTCTTCAGGATCTGCAATGCCAGCCTTGTTACGAACCCACCACTGCGGGATATCTAGACCAGCTCTTACGAAACCTTCGACAGCGCGAGATAGCGCGCCCATGTCAACCGAGTCCTCGGTGATGAAGTTGAACTCAGGGACCGGCTGCTCCGCACCGAAGTTCAATCTCACCAGCGGCTCGATGATGTCACGGCGGATCGTGCTTGCCATCGACACCGCGTCACCCTCCCGGATGTCCTTACGCACCCGGTCATGAACCTCGCCCAAGCTCCGAGCACCACGCTCGCCCTGCTCGACCGTCATCGTCTGGCCAAGCACGCACTTGCTCATCTCCATCCCGAGCCACTCACACAAATCGTGATGCTCAGGCTTGCCGCCTCGACCACGCTCTGGCCAGATGATCTCGATGTCCGCGCGATCAGAGAACGTCGCCACACCATTGGTCGTCAACTGCTCAAGTGCGCTGAGCATGTCCTCGATGTCCTTCGTAGACGCCGTGGACTTGTACTTTCCAATCCGCCAAGGCTTGTATGCAAGCTCAGCTAGCTTCATCCAGTCCGATTGCGCCCAATTTCGGAAGAGCGCAGCCCACATAAGCACCCGAACCAGCCCCTCACGGGCAGTAACATCGCCCGTTACACGCGGTTGGTACTGGATAAACTTGTCCGGATAGCGCGTCATCAGGTTCACGCCATCGACCGGAGTGCCGAATTGGTCCCACCACAGAAGCTCACCGTCGCCCCAAGAGAACCGAAATCGCCTCGGACTGACCGGTGTGAACCCCGATGGGACCACATAACCATCAGATAACTCGTAATTCACCTCAGATACGGCATATCCGAAGTAAATACCCCCAGCTAGGTGGGTTAACAGGTCCGTGAAGCTCCTGGACCGCTCTCCGTTGCCGTCAGCGCCCTTCAGAGCGCTTTCTACGAAGAATGCGACCTCGCGGTCCTTATCGGTGGGAACGTACCCCTCGTGGGGTATTGCGGGCGTTATGGCCCAATTTAGGGACGAAACAGCGATTTCGCGGGTGTTTAAGAGCGCCTGGAGGTGACAATCCTTCTGTCTCGCCTCATTTGCCAGGTCTACAAGCTGATAAACGTACCCACTATCAGCCTCTCGAATGATCGAACTCACCCTCCGGGGTGTGATCCCACCACCAATTCGGACAAATTGCTCCCCAAGATTCAGGGGATAGATGGGACTACGCCGAAGCGCCAACGGAATAGACGTATCTTTCCGCTGAAACGACTCAGCTAGGCGAGAAAAGATGCCCACGTCTTACGACTTCTTGCTGGCCTTCTTCTTTAAAGCCTTGGGCCTGGAAGGAGCCGGTGCCGGTACGGGTTTCGCCTTGGGCTTTGCCTTGGGACGCAAGTCACAACAGTGCTTGCATGGGCACAGCTTGCCCTTAGAGCCGCCATAGAGGCACTCGTTCATGACAAGATCGCCCAGCAAACGAGGCTATCGTCAGTCGCCACCGTTGCGCCGCTTGCGTCTACAGACACGATGTCAAACGACGTAGCCGTAACGTTGTCAATCATGTAGTGGACCCCCGTTGTGCCGGCGAGAGTTACCAAGCTGACAAAAATCTCACTGCCGCCAGGAGATGCGTCCACAACGACGCCGGACACAGTGGCGGTGCCACCACCAAGCGTCTCGGTACCGGTCTGCGGCTTAAAGTCTTGGAGGTTGCCCTCGGCGTTGATTTTGCGGGCAAGTGTGCCGCCCCATGAGAGTGCCATAATCTTTTTAGAATCCTCTTCCGGTCATCCGCGCTAGGCGAACTGGTTTATTGCTTGAATACGCCAGCCTGAGTGATGGCGTGTATATCGATAGGGCTAATGCGTCAGCTCGGTCGGGTGAACGTCCAATACGTCTCTTGATCTCGCTCTTCTTCTCTACCCGATACCTGCCGCGCACGTCAAAGTCATAATTCGCGCTGACCATGTCAGCAATTAGCTTATCATCCTGCGGGATGGCCCCGCCATCCTTCAGCCAATCGTTAATACCGAACCATAGCTGCGTCCGCAGGTTGTAATACGACTCCTCATCGTTCGCATTCATGCTCGATACAACGTCCACAACCTGAATCAAGGTGTCCTGGTCAGAGTGCATTAGCGTATCGACAACCCCGGAGCCCACTCCAATGCCGTCGATCTTCACTAACGCTGGGCCTTCGTGGCCCAGGTGGTGCCGCTTCGCGACCTCTACCACCCAATCTGCTACCTGCACGTTGTCGAGATTCGACGCCGTTACGATTTCGAGGACTTTGTTTCCTCGTCTGACGACAATACAAGCATCGTCATCGCCAAACCGAGCCGGGTCAACCCCGAGATGAAGCTGGCTGTTCGGCGTCGGAGTCGAATCGTATATGTCGCCAGCCGTCGCGACGAGATGGAGAGGTACAACGGTCGTCTCATGGCTCCCCGCGAAGTTGCCCAAGCATCGTACCTGAAACATCGGGCTGTGCTCACCCCACTCCGCAAACTTCTCCTCAATCCAAGGCGTTGTCGCCAAACCTGGGATCTTATACTCAGCCGCGTCGTAAGCTGAGATGTGAAACGTCTTATAGAAGTCCGCTTTCGTATGAAACGCATCGTAGAACGTGCCCGATGGGCGGGTGGGGTTACCAATCAGCAAGCAGTGAGCGCCGCCAGCACGGTTGCCCTCGATCGCCTCGAAGATGTTCTCCGTCACACCACTCGCCTCATCGACGATGAACAGCAAGTCTGAACCGGAGATACCGGCCATGCGCTCAGATTCCTTCGTTGAGAACCCGATAATCTCCCGACCATCCGGCCACTGCATCCCCAGTCCAGGCAGCTCCGCTGGTTTCGGGAACCCTCTGCCATAACTCAGCCGCTTGATCTCTTTCCAGAGAATGTTTCTGATCTGAGGGTTCGTCGTGGCAGTCAATACCACGCGACCATTCGGCTTCTCCGATGCCCACCATAGGGCTAGTGCGCTTGCGCAAAAACTCTTACCCGTCTTGTGCGAACTGCGCACAGCCACACGATGATTGTTCGCCACCGCACGACAGATGTCCTTCTGATACTCAGGGATAACCGATACCCCAAGTCGCTTCGATATGAACTCGACCGGGTCAGTGCAGTGCGACCGCTTCTTCGTTTTCATTAACAGACGCTTCGCTATCGAGGCGGCTGACACGTTCGAGGAGCTGGACGAACTGCTCTTCTGGGAGGACTTCCTGGGCAATGGCAAATACCTTTTCTAACTCTCGCTTAACTTCGAGCTGAATCTTCTGGCCCCACTCCTGTGGGTACTGCCGCTCAAGGATGAATGCGTGCGCCTTCCAGTCAGGGCTCGCTGCGATCTGTTCAATGTGAGCCTTCTGAGCCGCGCTCTCCGCTGCATCAAGGCTTCGCAAAAACGAGGGGTAAGGAACCTCACCATCGGCCGCCAGTTTGACAAGCTTTCGATACCTTGCCGGAGTGATCCCCGCCGACTTTAGCGCCCGCATGCGAGGCATTCCGTCTTTGATGGCTAACACTGCCTCTTGAATCTGCTCTGACGTAAGTTCCACTACCTATAACCTTGTTCAATGTCTTTCTGTTGCTTATTACAGCCTTCTTTAATTCCACTTGAGTATGGTCTATCTCTTTTAAATGCTCTTTTAAGAGCTTTGTCAAGTGCGGCCTGTGATCTACAAACTCTGGAAAGTACTTAGAAAGTAGAGGAACGGTTAGGTACAGAGGCGATCCTTTGCCGCCTCCCAAAAAAATTTTCTCGTGCAACTCTTTTTCTCGCTTACGAACGAGATAGACGATTTGCCTGGGAGTCAATGGTGCCAACAGCTCCGCTAGCCGGGGAATGAACAAGGGGCCTGTAATCTCTTTAACCATGAACTGACTTTTTCCGGTGGCTTGTAGGATAACAGAAATGCTTGATGTGCTGTTACAAGGATTTTTGTGCTTGTCTCAACTATCCGGGTCAGCTCGCTCCCAGTCTTGGGCGGCCAGTGGTGCGCGATGAGGCCCGCCAAGATCCCATACTTCAGCCTGAGCTGCGTCGCGAGCGGTGGCGGGGAATACGCAGCTTCAATGCTCCGCTGAAGATTCGGCGCCAGCTCAGCTAAAGCTCGACGTACCGAACGCTGCTTAGATGCAGCTCGCATAGCCTCGTCGCTCGGATGGAAGTCGCGCTCCGATTGAGGCATCCCGTCAAAGCTCTGTGCCGAGAATCCAAGCTGAGCGTCAGACTGATTGTAATACCAGTCCAATATGTCCAGGGCTTTCAGTTGTGTCATTCTTCTTTTGGAGATGTGAGGAATAGGTTTTTGTGGGGTTATTCAAAATGGCCATACACTACACTACACTATGTGTATGGCGCCCTATGTGACGATATATCGTAGCGTAGTGCGATGTATGGCACCATGCGTGACCATATATGGCACCATACGTGACCATACATGTAGTGTATGGCGATGTATGGTCAAATCTAATGAGCACAAAAAAATGCCGTGCCAGGCAGCAACCTGGCACGGCTCTTGCATGTAGGTGGTAGAATTACCTACATGCAAGGTGAATGTACGACGGTGTAGGTTAAGGCGCTATACTGTGCTCCGCTGTACGAAGCCGGTGCGATCCTTGAGAGCGTCACCCTTGGCGTATAGCACGACAACGTGCCCTGCGGGGTCTGTAAAGCGTAGATCGGTATCCTCGCCGCTGTGCGTTGGGCACCCTTGCCAGCGCTTGCGAAGCATACCCAAGTGGACACGCTTCGCGTCTTTCAGCTTGTCGCTATCCTCAGCCGCTACCACTACCGCCGCGTTGCCGCCGCGGGCCATCCACCGCTTGGCCTCTGAAACGCTCTCAGGTGACTCCGAGACGCTGTAAGTGAGATGGTACCCCGCCGTACTGCGGGCCTTAGCAGGGGCCTTTGTGTAGTCGTACAGCGTGACACCGTTGCGATCGGCACCACGCAAGTCGAGACGGTGCACGCCCATCGATTGGATCGCTTCGGTGTCAAGGTACTTCTCCCATGGAACATCTGTGGAGCCATTGAGCCTAGCTGCAGCGGTCATGCCCAGCGCTTGCGCTTCGCATGCATGGAGCGTCAGCTCGGCCACGATACGGCGCAGGAAGTAGGCCGGGAAGAGCTTGAAGAGCAGGGCTTTGCGCACCTGGGCACGTTGGCTGCTGTTCATCTTCAGCCGTCCTGTGCTGTGCCCTAAGCATGCTAGGATGCAGCCTGCTGTTGCCCATGCGCACAGGTTGAACCCGGACGATGAAGCGGCGGCCATGTAGAGCACGACCGTCAGCACCTGCTCAACTTCGCCTTTCTCGACCTTGGCGCTGGTGCCAAGCAAGCGCATAGCATTGCCACCGGGCGTTTGAGATAGCAGTGAGAACAGCGCTTCTTGGCTGTAGTCGGCTGTAGACCTACCAGCGAGCCAATCTAGCCGTTCGCGGGCTTGTGGGTTGATCTTGGCCGGCTTCGGGATGAAACGGATCATCGTGCACCCCTGACGATCTGCTTCACGAACCTTGCCGCAACCGTGCAGTGCTTGCCTGGCGAATTCTCGCGGTACTCCGCGAGCACGCGCTCTGCTTCGTCAAGCGTATCAAATTCTCCCTCGACTTCCCAACCGTGGCCGTGGCCATAGTCGGACAGCAGCGCGAAAGCCCTCATAACGGGGCGGATCATCGGTTGACCCCCACGTAGAGATCTTGGTTCAACTCGATGGCCCACGCTGGTCCGTACACCACGAGGTCGTTGCGACCGTCCGCGCGGACGAAGCAGCCACGGTCCAGACATCGGGGCTGTAGTTTTGCCGCCCTCCGACGACTTATCCTAAGGTCAAGATCACGGCGTGCTTTGCAGATCATGACTGCACCTCGCCGCCGATGATAACCGTGCCGTCGGGTCCGAGGTGGTGGACCTCGTTAACAGTGAAGCTCTCGCCAACCTCCACTCGCGTATCGGCGAATGCACCGTCACACCACTTGCCGCCCATCGACTTGGCACGACTTGGTGCTGTGCACCCTATCGGGGCATGAATAGGGGCGCCAAACATAGCGATCCAGTTATCCCGTTGCCGTTCGGCGACACTCTTGTTTTTCCAGTTATCGTTACTCATGTTCTACCTTTGGTTGTTGGGGTTGCCGCCCCGTTGCGTCTGAATCCAATTTAACACGTAGAGCACGACTGTCAACGCAATAATCGATCTATTTTCGAACATGAATGATATCAGGTACTTGCAAGCGAAGATGGGCTGCTATGGTGCAAGCCTTCAATGATTACGGGTACTTAGCCCGATCGGTGCCCTGTGTACAAAGGAAGACGCGCGCGGTAGTCTTTCCACAGTGAAAGTCAACCGAAAAGCGACACGAATTGCAATTAAGTAAGACATGCACCTACACTCCGCCGCAAGTACATGATATCATTGCGTTTTGCCCAGGATCGATTTTCAGGCCTTGCCCCTACCCCTAACCCGTTCGAGCTGTGCGAAGCCTCACAGGGCCCTTACAGTGCTGCTATGCCCCTATCGTACCTTTGCCTACACTGAATTTCAGCTATGCAAGCCCTGTGCCAGCCCTGTTATGCAAGCCCTGTGCCAACAAATCGACCTATGCAAAGGTCGTGCCAGGCCTTGCACGCGTGCGACTCATGGTTACATTGT
>Ga0255047_10000387_pt1 | contig 35907 bp, 49 predicted proteins | sample JV7_2_1_MG_FD_183640 | JGI IMG/M metagenome (GOLD analysis project Ga0255047, IMG submission 183640) | Seawater microbial communities from Jervis Inlet, British Columbia, Canada - JV7_2_1 | ecosystem: Environmental > Aquatic > Marine > Inlet | place: Canada: British Columbia | collected 2016-10-06
CCCCAGCCGATAGTGCCTTTAGCCTCGGTGAATCCCGCAACTGCATTTTCAGCATAGCGCGGATCAACCCCTGCCGGAAGCATGGTAGCAGTTGGCCAGTGATTCATGAGCAAGATGCCGGGTGGCGCTGTGATGAGTTGTCCATCTAAGTTGCGGACCTGGGGCTGTAAAACTGCGGGGCCAGGTTTTACCTCTATCGTATCAATGCCCCACCATAATTGCCCTTCTGCAGCCCGATCATAGCCATACTCGAAGCGCATCCGGAATTTCCAATGAGTTTGTAGCCGATCATAATCGCCAGGCATAAATCGCGGAATCGCAGATAATGACTGATGGCCCTCTGGCCTGGCGTCAAAGATTTTAGTCGGATATGGGTTTTGCATAGTTTCACCATTAATAATATTTGATATTTACATTATCGGGTTCTTACACCCTCGCCACCGGAATAGCTGCCAAAATCAATGTCGGATTAACGGCCCATGCATCTCGATCTACATCATTGAACGAAAACCCGTAATTGGCAATAGCGACTCCGGTGAACGTTTGTAAGGACCCATCTTCAGGATGGGGGAGGACCGCTGTGTGTAGCCCCGTCTCAAGGAATTTTCTCATAAAAAAGTCACTTTCGCCTATTGTGGCCAATGTACCGAACCGCATTTCGAATCGCCACAAATCAACAAAAACGCCCTCTCCTGGGCCACCTGTCGCGGCGCGTTCCCGTACCCATCGTTTGGTCAGCGGGTCCCTGGGGAAGAGTTCATTGTCTAGGCGAAACGTACCGCTCATCTAAACTGTCCCCGTGGCCGACAGGCTGATATGCTCCAGCACCAATCTCGCCCCAACTGCGTATTTATTGCGCTCGTAGTCATTAAAATCATAGCTAAATTCTGAGATATAGACCCCGGTAAAGCCGGTTAGTTGACCTGTTTGGGGATGGGGTAGCTGTGCTGTGTGTTCGCCTCCATCCAAAAAAGCGTTCTCAAAAAAGTTCATTTCGCTGGCTGATGTTAACCAGCCAAAGGACATCTCCAGTTGCCAAAAGTCAGAAAATATCGGTTCATTGGTGCCATGAACACTTATTTGCTGTCTTTGCCACGGTTTGGTGAGCGGGTTTCGAGAGAATAACGCCCCGTCCAGTTTATACGTGCCGCTCATTAGCTCAAAGCCCCTGTTTCCTGCAGGGCAGATAACAGCACTGCCGCAATTGCGTCTCGTTCTGATGTCCCAATTCCAGGAGGTGCGCTCCCCGTCAACTCGACTATCATTCGTTGCGGGTCAACTCCGCCCGGATTGCTCAGTTGGCTCATGGGAGTAAATTGAACGACTTCTGGCCCAGATTCCCCAAATAGGGCCAGGGTAGGTTTCTCCGCAACAAGCGTCCCCCCCTCGGCAAATTCTTGCACACCTCCCAGCCGTTTCCTTCCTCCAAACGCCCCCCCTGATGACGTGTCACTTGATAATGTCGGAAGCTCCTCTTTCTTGAAAGAGACCGAGATCTCAGCCCGGACTTTGCGCCTGCGGGCAAACCCCTCCATAATTTGATCAATATTCCCCCCGATACCAAAATACTCATTGAATGTTTCCAGTATCTCCCTGGCCCCCTCTTCAGTCACATCCTTTTCATCCGCCATACTTTTGGCTATGGCCTCTAGCTGTTTTTGCAGGGCTTCATCAAGGGCCGCTTGCCGATTCATGTAATTTTCGTCTTCTCGCTCCAACTTTTGGGCCAAATTCTCATTCAGCTTCTCGATTTCTTCTTGCCGTCGAATCTCGAGCTCGATTCGCTTTTCTTGCTCATGGAGTTTGATATCTTCCAGCGCCCGAGATTGCCCCTCAAGCAACTCGCGCCGTTTTCGGGACTCGTTCTCTTTTACCTTGTCCAGGCTACTATCAAAATCTTTTCCTTCCCGACCCTGCTTAACTTGGAAGTCTTCTTCCCTCTCCTTACTTTGGACCTGAAACTTGCGCTGAAGATCAACAATTGCCCCAGCGTCACGGGCTCTCACCGCGTCAGCCAGGTTAAGCAGGAATCCCTCCTCCAAGCGCCTCATCTCGCGCAGGTGATCCTCAGTCTCACGCAGCTCATCCCGATCAAATTCGCTCCGCCGTTGAGCTAATTCTCGGTCTGTGTTTTTAGCTAATTCCGCCAATTTTTGACGGGTATCTTCGATGACCTTGAGCCGCTTCTTTTCTCCATCTCCAGCCAATTTCGCTATAGACTTATTGAATTTATCCTCTATATCAAGTCGTTTCTCGTTCCCATCGGCTAAAATATCAGCTAATTTCTCGGCATGATTTTGTTCTAATTGCTCCAATCTTTCGTTTCTGCCTTCAGTAGCGTCTATAAGCTGATTGGTATATTTATCTGCTATTTCGGCGATTACATCAGAAGACGGCAGTTCCGGTTCTGGTATTTCAGCGGGAGGCGTGCCCTCTATTTCCTCTTTCATTTGTTCGGCCGGATTGGTCCATTTATCTATAGCAACAGCACTCTCGACCAAACTCTCTTCCATAGCTTTTATGCCGGCGTCAACGTCAAACAATCCCTCTTTTATCTGGTCCAGGGCCTCCCCTGCCAACTTCCCTGCTCTGGCAAAATCTCCTTTGGCCAGAGCCAAAATGGCTTGCCCTATTTTGGAGATAACAACACCAATGGGGGCCAGGGTTGCGAATAATCCCTTCCAGCCTGCGGCGCTTAACGCTAAAACTTTAGCCCCAGTGACCAAAGCCTCATCAACTCGTTTTAATCCATCCCACAAAAACTTTAGCGTTTTTATAAGAGGATCAAAGGCTGCCCCTAAAATCCATTTTATAAGATTGCCAATAGGAGCAAGAGATTTGGTGAATTGACCCCCAACCGAAATCAGGGCTTGAAACCCCCGACTGATTCGCCCTAGCCAATCAACGAATTTTTGAATCTGTTCCAGAATCGGCCGGACATTAAACCTGCCCAACCCCTCCCGGACAAAACGAATCACCCCGGCCGCAAGTTCTCCCACACCTTTGGCTATATTGGTGATTACGTCTTCATTCTCATTTAGCATGTCCAAAAATGCTATCGCCGAGTCGCGAACCTCGTCAAAAAACGGTTCGCCACCAACTCGAAGCAGGTTCCCTCGAAAATCCTCAAGGTTGGACATAACCCCTTGGAAGGTGGCCGACAGGCGCTCCATGTTTCCCGCGAATCGGCCACCCACACTCTCAGAGAATGCCTCAAAAATCGCCGCCCCATCTTCACCTGCTTTTTGCATCCGCTCCATTTGGCGGCGCGTGTCTCCAGTCAATGCACCCATCTCTTGAAGCCGGGCAGATGCCTCTCCAAAAGGTTGTCCGTTTTGCAAGGCATCAAACATCCTGCCGATCCAAAATGCCACGCTTTGGAATGGCTGATTGACCCCCGCAGCGATATCCCCAATCATCCTCAGATTATCACCCGTCGCCAGAACGGTGCCACCAAAGGTCTGGAGCGTCCTTGACGCCTCAACGATCTCTGGCAATTCAAAAGGTGTTTCTACCCCAAATTGCGCCAACTCTTCAAGTCGTTGTTGAGCTGCACTCCCTGAACCCAAAAGTGTCTCGAACTGAGTGGCAAACGTCTCGAATTGCGCATTCGCCCCCACCGCCTCTTTCCCTAAATTAGCAAAGAATTGCGGGATAGCAATCGCCAAACTCAGAACAATATCGAGCAATTTCCCGGCAGCACCTGCCGCCAGGCCAAACGCGACCCCAGCTATCCCCGCAGAGCCTTTTAGCCCTTGCCCGGCCTTTTTCCCAGAATCGTCTAAGTCTTCGAGCTTATCTTTTGTTTTATCGACTCCTTCGTCAGCAGCATCCAAGAGATTGCTAAAATCGCCCTCAATAGAGACATAGAGCGTTTCGATTGGATCTTGTGATGCATAAAAGAGTATTCGTGATAGCCAACGGAGGATGATAAAATAGAAGATAAATCTCATAAAAAAAGACCACAGATTGAATTTCCGCAGCCTTTCACTCATCAGTTTGTTGGTTAGATTATATCATAATAAGCCAAGATTAGTTAATTATCAAAAGGTAGCTTTAACTGTATACCAAAACTTTGCTTTTGTTTGTCGCTCGATATAGGGCAAAAATAAAATTATTGGCCGATTTAGAAAGGGGAGCCTGTTCTCGCCATATTAGGGGTTGACATCAAGTGAGATGCGTGGTAACATGCAAGGTGCCAAAACGGGGCGGTAGGACTCGCGTCGTCTCGATATTAATGCCTGTGGAGGGCGACTCGCTAGAGGCCCTGCGAAACAGGAATCGCCGCTCTGTGGAAGACGGATAATTACAGAAGTCTGTGCCGACCCCATAGACGCGGAGAGCGAGGGCACGCCTATGCTTTGCCTCCCCCACAGATGTGGAGAGCGAGGGGCCGACGGGAGTTTGTATACTTGCGAGTGACTAATTGGAGATATTATCGAATGGGAGGGGAGAAACACATGCCTATAAAAAATAGCAAAATCCAATGGACCGGACCCACCTTCAACCCATGGCAGGGTTGCGTTAAAAAGACCATCAGAATCGCCAGCCAAACTGTCCTCCGCGAGGAGTGCCGCAACTGCTACATGTATCGCGACAAAAAGCGATATGGTCAGAAGCCGCAAATTGTCGTCCGCTCCAAACCGCCAACCTTCAATAAGCCGCTCAAATGGCAGAAGGAAGCCGAATTGGGACTCCGGAGCGGAACAGACCGGTTGGTGTTCACCTGCTCCTGGTCAGACTTTTTCAACCCAGAAGCAGATGGCTGGAGAGACGAAGCCTGGGAGATCATCAGGCAGTGCCCTGATTTAATCTTCCAAATTCTCACAAAATTACCTGAACGGATAGGTGACCATCTGCCTGTCTTTTGGGACGAGATTAAAAGCCATATCTGGCTCGGCTATTCTTGTGGGATGCCTGGGACAGAGGGGGGAATCGAACACTTGATAAAGCACGATAGTGCTATCCGGTTCCTGTCCTGCGAGCCACTACTGGGTCGGATTGATGTTGAGCGCTTTTTGTATCGACATCAATCCGCTCATCGTGTTGATTGGGTAATTGTTGGGGGCGAGAGTGGCCCAGAAGCCCGGTCCATGAACATAGTCTGGCTGGACCTACTCATGAGGCAATGCCGAATGGCAAAGGTTCCGTTTTTCGTCAAGCAGATGGGGTCTGCTCAGGCCAAAGCGAACGGAGCGAGGGATACACATGGGGGGAATATGGATGACTGGTCAGAGGAATATAAAATCCGAGAATTCCCAAAGGAGAGGGTGTAAAAATGAAAAGTTATGTAGTGTGGAGTTTAGGGGTATTTATCATCACGGCGAATGTAGTCGCCGCGATTCTTGGCGGCCAATTTTGGGAGTTGGCGCTAATCGGGACTTCGGTTGGGATGGTCGGCCTTTTGTTTTTTGGGCTTGGCGTTTGGGTGGCTAATTCAGGGAGTAAAAAATGACCCGAAATCAAAAAACGATATTATTCATACTGGGAGTAATCGCGCTTGGCATGTGCGTCTTCCCGTTCCTCATCATCCCGACTATTGACTTCTCAGCCCTCCCCACATCAGTCCCGACAGTTCCCCCGTCGCCAACGATTCCTTCGCCTCCAACCCCGCTAAAATTCGAGTCTGTAATGGCTCAGATAAAATGTGAGCGGTTCATCAAAGCTACTCTAAGAGCTCCCTCAACCGCCAAATTCTCGGGGGCCAAAACCTACAGCGTAGATGGAGAACCGCTAAACTATCACGCCGTCACCGGCTATGTAGAGGCTCAAAATGCTTTTGGCGTGCCGCTCCGGTCTTGGTATCGGTGCTATGTTCATTATATTCCCGCTCGGTCGCACGAATGGGTTTTGGATAATTTGGAGATTGATTGATTTTACTTAGCTACATCAAGGTAAACGCGCCCCTCCTGTACGACCCGCCACAATCTCCTCAGATCATGCACCTTGTCCAGCACCGGCAAAGCCTCCACTATTTCCTGAGCCGTTGCTTTTTGGGCCACCCAAATTGGATCAACGCCAGCCAACAACGATACTGCTTTTATAATGTCTCCAGGGGCCTTGCTCATCTTTTCCCGTAAAACAAAGAAGACTTCGGATAAAAGTGACCGATCTTTAGCTATCAGGGCCCGGTCAAGTCGAGGTAAATGCTCTTCGAGGATGGGCCAATAGGGGCTCATCAATAAAACGAGCTCCACCACATCAGATAGAGATAGCGGGCTCACCTCTATTCGCTCCCCCCCGATTCTGATATATAATTTTCGCTTTTTGAATGGCCACATATCTATAATTTCATCTGGTTTATGGATATTATTTTGATAATCTCAAACGAATAGCAGTTTATTTCATCCAATATTCGCTTAATGGTCCGCCACCGCTTGTCATCGCGGATAAGTTCTAATAATTCGCATCCTTCCCAGGTCAGACCACCGATGTACCAATGTGGTTCGTGGACCTTAAAAGCATCAATTAATTTGCAATCGGCCAGCAATTTTAAATGATAATTGATCTCGGATTCCGTAAAATCCAAATTCGTCGGGTCAACCTCAGTGACGATTGCCACCAGAATAAACCGAATCAGATCAATATTACGTCTCATTAATTCTCCAGTTTAATCACATTCCCCACTGGGAGGGTCCTAATCAGGACCCTGATCGGCTCTGGGGGAGATTCATCGATCATCCAACTAAACATTGGCGCAGGAACAAAACGGCTTGATCTTGTGCTATTATCATATTTGTAAGATAGCTCAGAGAGAGCGCGTTGGTCTTCTCGCTCATAGTATTCAGATACCATAATTTCCTGAATATAAGCTGCTGCCTCCTCTGGATAGAGGCCCCAGATTGTTTCCAGCCCCCAACCGTAGCGCGAGGCGAGGCGATGAACCCAAACAGCCCACCGCCTGCCCTCATATTCGTAAACTTCAGGATCGGAAGGGGTGGTATTGGGTTTTGATAGCCAGGGCAATAACCACTGCCATGCATTCAATCTGCGCAAAGCAAAAAAAGCCTCAAGTAATTCATAGGCTGAGGCTTCTTTTAGTTGCTCATTCGTAATACCTCCCAAAGAGAGATATTTTATAATTTGGCCTGAGATTTCTACAGGATGCCGATTCTCGCCAATTTTGACTTCGATCTGGCTTAGTTGCAAGTGACGCAATAACCGACAGCGAGGGACAAATACTGCTTGTCCCCCAATGATAATATTGATTCCCTGCCGAGAATCAACCGCAGCCAAAAAGTCATCCATTTATGTGGCGCTCGGGTCGGCTCTCAGAATAGAACCAAATGACTGTGCTGTGGGTTTGACTCCATCTGCAAACGCTGTCGCCTGAATCGAGACGGTTGCTGGTTGGCCATACGTAAACGACATCGCCCAGGCACTTGTAAATTGAGCATTGAATAAAGTGACCGCCAAATAATCGCCGGTATTCGGGTCGTAGATGGATGGAAAGTAGATGTAATAGTATTTGGTGTTGTCAATTTGTCCGATGCCCGTTTTCTCATAAGCGCCGGCACTAGTTGTAACCGCCCCCAAATTCAACATGTGTCGGAGTTTGGTCAGCTTGAAGAATTCCTTCAATGAGAAGGTAACGGTCAGCTGGTTCCTTCGTTGGATGGCCCCTTTGTCCCCATCTGTGTCACAGCGAATCATGTTGATGTCGCGAACATCAGTAAAGACAAATGCTTCGTAACAACCCCCTTCGTAAACGGGATTCCCTGTTGTTCCAGATAGCCCCCAGTAGAATCCATCTCCATCTGGGTCATTTAGAAGCCCGACTGCAGCCCCTGCCCCGGTCTTGTTCTCCTGAAAATAGAACGTTGGCGGCACGTCAACATAAAGTGCTTGTGTGGCAATCAAATTGCCTTCAGGTGTACCTGTAAGTAATGCCATTTAAAATACCTCTTCAAAATATTTTTGTGGCCTAACAGTTCCACCGCAGCAGCCAGATGGCTTGGTCTCAAGGCCCAATAAAATAAAGTAATCTCGCAAATCAACCGGTTTGACTTCCCCGGTGTTGAATTCGTACCGTCTCCCTGATGCTGTTTTGTCTTCCCCTACAATGAGCCGGCTCTCATATATACATCTAATCCGTACTTCTGCCGGAAGTTCAGCGGGCTTGATTTCGATGGGCGGATGAACAGTGATCGTTGGCTCACGGCTGCGGGGCACTGAGATCCCCCCCGTATAAATTCGTCTGGTATTGTCCCAATCCTTGCCATATACGCTCTGCCGTCCTGGTTGGAGGGACGCCTCCCAGAGTGAGGATTAATCCGCTATTATATCCGGTGCCACTAAATTTTTTGCGCAGTAAAGCCGTATCTAGCAAGCCCCCCAAAACGCCGCAATCTTTGCTGCTATCCCCTTCTGTGAAGGCAAATACACTAAATAAAACTTGTGAATAGCATGGAGGGTTGCCGGGTTCGGTTTGAGTTAGAAGATCCACTCGCACCGCAGGATAAACAAAAGTTACCCCTTGCCATTGGTTCTCTCTGATTTCGTTCTGGGCTGAAAATGTGGTTAGCCAGGCAATCAAGGCAGCGTCCGCTTTTAGATGAGTGATAATCCCGGCTTGGACGAGTTCATGGCTAATCACGATTGCATAGACCCCAAAATAGCTTTGCCAATAATAGTCTTGACATCAGATTGGCTTTCAGTAATAGCCGGTCTCAGGTACGGCTGCGCTTTGATAATAGAACCGGGATGATTAACAGATAGGAAGACAAATTTGCCGCCCTTGCCCGGCTTCATTCCGCTGGGGGCGTTGGCCCATTTGAAAGCCAGGGCACTTTTAACCCGAGGCCGGATGACATGAGGGGGAATTTTGCCACCGAATTCCTGGATTCTTGCATATTCCACATTGGTCCCCACATCAATTGCCCGGTTCCCCCCAGCCTTGGAATAGGGGCGACCTTGGATAATAGATCGTTTCAGCCGGCCTGTGTCTCTAGGTGCCCTTTTGGTGGCTCTCTGTGCAACCAATTGGCCCGACAGAATAAGCCCCCGATCAAGCCCGGCCAGCCCCTTATTTTTTAATTCTCCACTTGAAAGTTTGCCTTCCCTTGTTACCGGCATTTTTCCCCAAATAAAAAGCTGCGGAATATTCCGCAGCTTCCCAAATATCTATATCCAAATATTATAGCATCAAATGGACAAAAATAAAATTATTGGCCTATTTAGAAAAGAGAACCTGTTCTCACCATATTAGGGGTTGACATCAAGTGAGATACGTGGTAACATGTAAAGTGATAAAACGGGGCGGTAGGACTCGCGTCGTCTCGATAATAATGCCTGTGAAGGGCGACTCACTAGAGGCCCTGCGAAACAGGAATCGCCGCTCTGTGGGGGAGGGGCAAGCGCAGAAGTCAGTGTCTACCCCTCAGCCGCGGGGAACGAGGGGCCAACGCCCACGAAGCGTTGACCTTCAAAAAGTCGCCCCCACAGCCGCGGTGAGCGAGAGCTCGGGGACTGCGGCCTTCATTGGGACGGTCAATAGTCAACCCCACAGGCGCGGTGAGCGAGGGCGCTTACATCGTTTAATTATCTCTCGTCTTAAGAAAAGAGGCATAGGCGGTTCCTTTACAAAAACTGATAATTTTTTACCTCCCGCCTCTTAGGAGAAACATAATGATAAAGGAAACACTAAGGCTATTCAATGCCATTCAGGTCGAACTGTGCGGTTCAACTGAAGCTATCAACCCTCCCCTCGAGAGAACAATCAAAAACGGGTATATACTTGATCCGGCTATCCAGCCAACTGAAGAATTGCTGGATATAATTGAGAGCGTCGTCGGCCTCTCTGGAGAGAAGGCCAACGCGGCCTTCCATAAATCCTGGCAGGTCGTGCAGGATACTCCTATGGAATTGCTGATGATTCAGCAAATCATCCATTACATTACAACCTATGGATTTGAACGGTTAGGGATATATCGGCAAGATGCTGTCTATATCCCGAATGAGGTGCTAGAACTCCCCGGTATTCACGAGAATATTCCGCTTGTGGTCATCAAAACGATGACAAGCAAAGATATTCTCAAGAATATTATATCCCTGGGTTCAGGGATTGCCCTGGCTCAAGAAACGTTGGATGATATCATGTCTATCATCCAAAAGATTAGTTTCGACAGCGCCTTTGTCGATGAGATAGGTAACCGAGAATTGAAAGCGCTTCTCTATGACTTTTATGGTCTTGTGCCCTCTGACCCAATAGAATTCTTGCGTTATCTGGTTTACAAATTGACAGGGGAATCGTTGCTTATCAAAAACGAGGCCCTCATCCAAAAGATAAAAGAGTCTGATGGAGCGTTCTTGGATGTCTGGCTAAAGGACGCCCCGGACGATCTGGCTTCTATCTTCTTCCGCTTCAAACCACTGTTCCTGGCAATGAAGTCGATTTCCAGCAACAAGACCTTTTTCAATCGCTTACGGAAGCAAGCCGACAAGTTGCATATCCCAATGCCAGAGGACTTTTTGAATGGAGTCACGACTCAACTTAAGGCCGGCAAGTTTGACGTGGATGTGCTGGCTCACCGGCTGAAGACAGCGCCCATCTTCCGAAAAATTCGCCTGGCCTATGCGCTTAACCATCGGCTTCATCCTGGCGGCTCGATTGTTTATCGAGTGAGGAATGGACGCGGATGGGCGACAGAATTTGAATGGCCGGCAAATCTAAAGGTGAGCACCCAACAAGCCTTGGACGTTGTTTTTGCCTCGATTGTAGAGGATATTCGAAAAAATGTCGAGGGGAAAACTATCTACATTCCAGAGAATGTCCATTACGCATTGCCTGCAACTGAGAAACAATTCACCGGCCATCTGCCAACTGGTAGTTACGTCTCCGTTCCAAAGGATATGATAGTTGGTATCCACTGGACGAACACTGAGAGCCGGGTAGATTTAGACCTGTCGGTAATTGACGAAGAAGGTAAAATAGGATGGGACGACTATTATCGAACTGAAGAACTGGATGTCCTGTTCTCAGGTGATGTGACTGATGCGCCCCCCCCAGACGGGGCCTCTGAGTTATTCTATCTTAGAGAAGGAGTATCCCCCAGGGTGATGATGGTCAATTATTTCAATCATGAAGAGGGGGAAGAGTGTGAGGCGAAAATCTTGGTAGCGTCCGAAAACCTGGAAACCCTTGACAAAAACTACATGGTCGATGTCAGCAATATCGTTGCAGAAGCAACGATCAACATTACCAAGAAGCAAGACATTCTGGGGCTGATCGTTAGTACAGACGACGAAAGTCGATTCTACTTTGCTAACGTCAACGTCGGCAATTCGATCACTTCTCGACGGGGCATTCAGTCCGAACACGCGAGAAAGTATTTGTTGAGTAGCTTGGTGGATTCGCTATACTTTAGGGATATCTTGAATGCGGCTGGGGCGAAGGTGGTCAGTAAAAAGCCCGACAGTGAGCACCTTGATCTGTCCCCAGAGGCTTTGGATAGGACGACGATCATTAACATGATTGTCTAATTCCTAAATATTTACTTGAAAAAGGGATTAAAAAATGACAAAAATGGGACGACCCCAAATTAATCCAGAAGACAAACGCATAAAACAAAATATTTACTTTGACCCCAAGACCAAACTTTTGGCTAATGCAATCGCCCGGAAACTCGGGCTCCCGGCTTGGGGGTATGCGGTGGACCGGGCCATTGAAAAGATGGCTGAGGAATTGGGGATAATAACCTTGGGGAGTGAATAGGATTCGACAGATCGTTGTCGGGATCGGTAGGCGAAAAGGCCCGTTGTTCTAAGCCAAAAATCTCAGCAATAGCAACGATCTGGACGCGGGTTCGATTCCCGCCACTTCCACCATGATCGCCATCACTACCAACTATTTAATCTAAAGGAGTATTTGTAATGTCAGAAGCAAATGATTTAATTGAGAGACTGGAGAAAGAAACGGGACAGAGAATTGATGCCAATAATGGTGATAACCTGGCTATGGCCGGATTATTCGGAGCTATGTCCCGATTATTAGGGCAATCACCACCTAGTTACAAAGCATGTGATGATGTGCCCGCAGGTGTACTCATTCAGCATCACATGACACCTGAATACTGTCAAGAGCAAGAAGACAAAGAAATCTTGGCCAAAATGTTGATGGCTGGGATGTCCCCAGATGATATAGCTGCTCTATTATAGCTATTCCCCCTCCATCAACTCAAAAAACCGCCCTAATCGGCGGTTTTTTGTCTTCTACGGGTCTTCTGCTATTGTCTAGCCCGACTTGACACAATCCGGCTGAGTGTACAGTGAAGTGGGGCGTAGCGTGCACGTCCTCTTCCCGGTTGGAATCCGGTCACTCGAAACCGTAGATTGTAGAGCGCATGATCAAGTGGCCATTTAACTAGAATCTCATCTCTCTCGTTGATCGTTATTCTAGTGTTATTGTAAGTAGCCGCGCATGTAAAATCGTAAATGGTATCAGTCTCAAGACCCGCTTCTAACATCTGTTGGCTTGGTCTTCGGGGAGTCAATACGGATGGCAGCAAACTATAGCGCGTAGTTCCGGTGATGATAGCTCCGCCTATATTATCATCAGCGCTATAGTTGATCTGTATAATATCGACCTTCATGTGTAATCCGGCTACCACGACTCAAGCTCCAATACCGACAGGGTTTCCCGAAAAACAATATTGCTATTGATAATCCAAGCTGCCAAAGCAATTAGCTGCCTGGCTATCCAATATCGAAATCGGACCAAGCGAGATACTTTAAGGGAGAACTCGACTTCAATCGTCTGCTTTGATGTTGTCTTGGCCCAACTACAACTGATTTCAGCCATTCGATTCCTCTTTATTCAGCACATCATACGCCGTCACAACCGCATTTGTTGCAATTATCATCCGATTGGTCTTTGCTTGCGCCAAAACCTTGCCCAAGATATCGTTGGCTTGGGATTTGCTATATCCACAATCGTTGATGAGAACAACTAGCATGGCTGCGCTTAACTCCTTAGCTAACAAAGAAAGACGCTGATCCTCGGCTGTTTTATCGCGCTTTGAACGTGTTTTAAATTTATCTAGCATAGTATTCAAATACTAAAATCATAATTTGAGTGCCCGCTTGAATTTGAGCGGGGCCATCATTCGGGCTGCATAATTAGCTCTGGGGCTACCTCCAAACGAGGTCATCACTAAAAATTGACGACTGGCAGAATACCCTGTATCTGAAAAGTTAGACAAGGATGGATCACCCGGCCCCCCTTCTGAGCCGCCTGGATCTATAATCTGCTCAAGCGCTAAATCAGCCGCAATTGTCAACCCCATCAAAATCGAGGCGTTAGCGGCCACGAGCCCGGCTTGAATCCCGGCTTCATAAACGATTTGATATTGTATTGGGTTGCCATTTGAAATATATGCACAACTACAAGCCACTGACTGGCCGCTGACCGTATCCCCACACTCCCTAAACTCAACAATACCGGCTTGATAATCAAGAATCCAAGCGCATCCTGACAACTCTACCTGATCATCAGAACAATCACATCCGGCTTCGTGAAAAGCAGTCAAGGAAGACACAGACCGGATGTGCGTATGCGGCAATAGCAAGCGATCATCAACCGGCCAGGCAAACGTGCCGCTCATAACGGTTGGCACGAGGAATGTCTGTATTTCCTGAATGGCAAATTGTTCGGCAATCTGATAAGCGACTGCTCGTTGCCCAACCGATGAGCTATCCAGATTCCCTCCATAGGTAGCAAAGATATTGTCGGTCAATACCGCCGTTCCGGTCACTAAATATGGAAAATAAGGCTGCATATCATGTCACTTATTCTGAATAAAAATTGAAATAGTTTGATCGTTTTTCTGCCCGGCAGCTGTCACTATAGAATTTGTAACAGGATAAATCGTACCCACCGTTCCACTGGCCAAAAAAATATTTGCATCAAGGGTATCGTTGCTTTCGGACACATTGGTAATCCCAGCGGGAACCGTCCAGCTTGACGATGATATTGTATCGCTTCCAAGCCAGGCAGTCCAACGGATGGTATACTGAACTGTTGCGTGTGGGTCTTTCGTGAAATGCGAGATATTTGTCATACGCTCACCTCATATACCCGATCTTCCGCCAGAACCTCGAATATGTTGTCTTCAGCCAGGACCTGATATATCTGGGAGGGAGTAACGATTGGGCTGACTATTGCCTCAGTTTTCCCTGAAAAGCTGCCATATGGTTGCCCCGGCAAGGCATTAGGTTTTAATCCGGTTTGTTGCGATCCACTAAAGGCCATAAGCTATACAATATTAAACGTGTCACCATTTGAGGGCGCTTCGGTTGTGGCCGTGTATGTCAACATTTTTGTGCCCCCATCATAATCAGTAATGTCGGAAGCCTGATCTTGCAAGACCCCGCTGGTCCAAATGATAATCCGGCCGATATAGTGATCATCTGTGATCTCGGTCAGGTTGGTGGTCATCTGGGTGATGCTCAACGTACCCGTAACCGCCGCCCCGGTAACAATAGTTTCCGCACTGGCCTCCAACTTATCAGCGGCATCAGTTGAACCGCTTATTGCCACCGCATCACTAGACATCCGTCCGCTGACCAGGGCTGCAGGCAGCCGCGCCTGAATATCTTGGGTGTCGGTTTCTATAGCGTCTGCCGTAGTCTGTGAGCCCCGGGCATCCAGAATAAGATCAAGCCGCCCCCCATCTACCCAATCCCCCTGAAGTTCGTTTGTATCGCCCAGTATCGCCGCGGCATCACCACCGCCCCCACTCTCAAGCAATAGGTCAAGGGAGCGCAAGCGCTCATTAATACTATCCGCTGCCGGTGATCCCGGTATAGCTGTGTCTAAGGCAGTGTCAACCTCAGCGTTAACCTGAGCTGCGCTTAGATCGTTCAATGCCCCGACCGTAGCCTCGAGGGCTGTCTTGTCCCCGAGGGCCTGTAGACTATCAGTTGCGTCATCATACGTCCCTCCTACATCAGAAGGAGTCGTCGCATCCGACCTCATTAATGCCTGGAAGAAGCCTAAAATATTGTTAACGCCGCCTGTAGTGAATGCTCCGATTCGATCTAATATCGTGGTCTGGTTGGCTGATGTAGCCGCGGAAGCGTGCAAATTAGTGACATCTGTCACCGTGGCTACTGTGTCAGCCGCCGGATCAAAATAGCTGGCGGCTACAAGAGTTCGGGCGTTAAATTCAGCCACGGTTGGAATATCAGCTATGTCGGTCGGAAGGTTGGCTGCGTCCAGCTCCGCTAACCGTGCTTCTGTGGCTACACTGGCTAAAGCCGCGCTATCGGTGCCACGCATGGTCTGTCTTATCTCCGTGTAGAAGATTCGCCCGGTAGCATCAGAAATCTCGTAATCGTTGGCAGCGACTGTGATCTTCTGACTATAGAAGGTTATCCGAATCGAGTCCGCTTCAGCATAGCCAGTTCCGCTATCAAATACCTCGTCATAATAGATGAGTCCAGCCGCTTCAGAACAGGCTGCTCCTGAAACAACACTCGCCCAGGATGTGCCACCAATCGCTTTGCGGTCAATGTCTATCGTGCCTGGCGTAATCTCAGCCGTCGAAGGAAGATCGTCCAATGCGTTGGTAAGCTGAAGCCCAAGTCTCCAGGTAGCCGTGTTGGCCAAATCAATATTTTCAGGGATAAGCGGAACTACATTTAGAATGTCCGTAATCCCACCTCCGCCCCCCGTGATCCAGGCTGAATCACCCCGGTCTCTTATCGCTTGTAAGCTATCGGTTGTCCGGTCAAAGCTGGCTGATCCATCATTGGCAATCTGGTCAAGATATGTTCCGGTAGGCATAGCCGGGATGCCTACCGATGTGCCTACTAAATGGTCAAGGTTAATATCGGTCAAAGCTGTATCAACCTCAGCGTTAACCTGAGCTGCGCTTAGATCGTTCAATGCCCCGACCGTAGCCTCGAGGGCTGTCTTGTCCCCGAGGGCCTGTAGACTATCAGTTGCGTCATCATACGTCCCTCCTACATCAGAAGGAGTCGTCGCATCCGACCTCATTAATGCCTGGAAGAAGCCTAAAATATTGTTAACGCCGCCTGTAGTGAATGCTCCGATTCGATCTAATATCGTGGTCTGGTTGGCTGATGTAGCCGCGGAAGCGTGCAAATTAGTGACATCTGTCACCGTGGCTACTGTGTCAGCCGCTGGATCAAAGTAACTCGCGGCGACAAGAGTCCGGGCATTGAATTCAGCCACGGTTGGAATATCAGCTATGTCGGTCGGAAGGTTAGCCGCGTCAAGTTCCGCTAACCGCGCTTCAGTAGCTACGCTGGCCAAAGCCGCGCTATCGGTGCCTCGTTCTGTTTGTCTTATCTCTGTATAAAAGATTCGACCGGTAGCATCTGAGATTTCGTAATCATTAGCGGCGACTGTGATCTTCTGACTATAGAAGGTTATTCTAATCGAGTCTGCTTCAGCATAGCCAGTTCCGCTATCGAACACCTCGTCATAATAGATAAGCCCGGCTGCTTCAGAACAGGCTGCTCCAGAGACGATGCTGGCCCAAGAGGTACCACCAATCGCTTTGCGGTCAATGTCTATCGTGCCTGGCGTGATCTCCGCTGTCGAAGGAAGATCATCAATCGCATTGGTAAGCTGAAGCCCAAGTCTCCAGGTAGCCGTGTTGGCCAAATCAATGCTCTCAGGGATAAGCGGCACCACATTTAGAATGTCGGTAATCCCACCCCCGCCACCCGTGATCCAAGCGGCATCTCCTCGATCTCGGATTGCCTGTAAGCTGTCGGTTGTCCGATCAAAGCTGGCTGACCCGTCATTCATCATTTGATCAATGTATGTCCCTGTCGGGATAGCAGGGATGCCAGTTGATATACCAACTAAATGGTCAAGGTTAACATCGGTCAAAGCTGTATCAACTTCAGCATTGACCTGAGCTGCGCTTAGATCGTTGAGAGCCCCGACCGTAGCTTCGAGAGCTGTCTTGTCGCCAATAGCCTGCAAGCTGTCGGTGGCGTCGTCATATGAACCCCCCACGTCTGACGGCGTTGTCGCATCCGACCTCATTAATGCCTGGAAGAACCCTAAAATATTATTGACGCCGCCTGTAGTAAATGCTCCGATTCGATCTAATATCGTGGTCTGATTCGCGCTTGTCGCAGCAGAAGCGTGTAAATTAGTGACATCCGTAACCGTGGCCACTGTGTCAGCCGCTGGATCAAAGTAGCTGGCGGCTACAAGGGTCCGGGCATTGAATTCGGCAACGGTTGGTATATCGGCTATGTCGGCCGACACACTAGCCCCTGCCGGACCTCCTAATCTGGCATAATTATCGCCCGTTTGAGCTGTATGTCCAGTTAATGTAGTTACAGTTCCCAAAGTCGAATTAGCCCGAACCAGGCCAGTGCCGTCATAGTCTAATTCAAGGTTATCGGCTGCAACAACATCGTCTGAGATCTCTTTAATGTTGGCAACAATTGGAGTCAGATTGAATGACCCCATAAATCCTGTGGGATTCTGAGCATCAACGGTTAGAGTGCTAAATACGCCATACGTGCTACCCGTAGCAAATCCGTTGCCTGTTGTGGCCGCAACCGAAATCTCGTAACACCCCAACGGATAATTAGCATGAGTAAGCAAGGTAGGAGTTGGGCTAAGTATAGGGGCGGCGCTTGCCGTATCCCCCGCCAATCGAACATCAGCCAGGGCCGCAGTCCCCGTTGCTCCAGACCCACTTGTATTATTGGAGCCGAACCAAAAATAAAGCGTATCGCCTATCGTGGCATGTTGATGTATGCTCATAAGATTAAGGCTCCGTTAAACAAATCTGCCCCTAAATTGACATTTTGCATTTGGTTCATGATAGCCGCAGCAGGAGGAGCCCCTGCCACTATATATGGAGGTGATATAAAAGATGCTCCCAAGCCAACAGATGGAGGCCCTTCATCTGTCACCGTTCCGGTTTCTGCAAAATTATTCTTTTGTCCACTATAATCCGACAACCGATCTCCCAAATAAATCGGCCAAAATCCTACTAAATTCGCGGATCTTTGAGGAAGAATTGTGTCCTTTTCAGCCAGTAATTCAGCAGCCGTCAAGGTTGCATCCCAAGCCTTGGGATAAGCGATTACGCCATTTAGAGGTTCACTTGATCCATCATTCCCTAACCTGATTTTGGTCCAAGTTCGGGAAGTTCCTGCATGTGTAATGTCCAGCACACCATTAATGTATGCTCTATGCGTCGATCCTGTTGGATCAGAAGTCAGAGCTAGATGGTACCATGTGCCAACCGTCAGGTTTGTTCCCGAAGCACCGCTGGCAGTCCAAATTAGAAGAGTTGTTCCATCTGAATCCGTTTGAAGAACCAACAAATCACCACCAGAAACATATCGGGTCTCGACAAAAGAAGACCATGTATCTCTATCCCCAGAGATTTTCGCCCAAAAGCAGATAGTCCCTGTATCTGCGGCAGAAAACGAGATGTTAACGGCTAAATCATCCCCCCCACTCCCATCGAATCGAACTGCCATTAGCCCTCTTTTTCAGGAGATTCCGAGATAGGATAAACCTTAACTAAATTAGAGCGATATGTTGGTAGTTCCTGCATCTCGGCCTTGATTTCATCAACGGTTAAAGTAACATCCCAAGTTTTCATGCGAAGGCTTCTTGTGTCTGGAAATTCGTTGATATTTTGCTCATTAATAAATATATCATCCATTATTGTTTAAGCCTCATCTATCAAATGCAATGCCCAGTAACTGGCTTGAGCCAATGTCCACGACGCAGTTTCAAACCCCAATTGAATTACAATGAATTGGTCTACCGTTGGAGCAGTAGCCGCGTCAAGCGTAATTTCAGTTCTGATAAGGTCGCCCGAATCGCCGGCCCCCCAGGATAAAGTCTGAACCCCTTCTGCGCTTAAGCTCAGGGTATCAAAAACGGGTTGGGCTGCCGCAGCCCAAGATAAATCCAATCTGGCATTTCCGGTTGTAGCATCCGCAGATCGGGTGAGAACTGCCTTCATGCTATCAGTTAAGCCTGCTAATAGCTGAAAGATATACCAAACATCTTCGTCTGCGCCCAAAGATGCGACGATATTGAAATCAGGCATCCATCGACGAGCATTTGATCCCCCAGTATAAGGACCCACATAGACATTCCCGCCTACATCCATCATAGGGGACCCTATTCGTGTAAATGGAGATACAGCCATAGGTTACTACCTCCTTATCAGGATGATCCTTTAATATCAAGCCGGGCTTTATTCATGGTCGATTTGTAATCTCCCTGAGTTACAGCAGAATTCCCCTGAAAATTATCAAGTTGTTGTAGGAGGGTAATAACGGCTAAGACTTCCACAGCCGTCATTCCAGTGGATGTAATATCGGCATCTATAATCGGGTCTGCCCCCCCACTTGGGAACCCTTTATCGTTGTAAAATTTATCCATCGGCGCAGCTATTTCAGATATCTGTGCCAGGGCAGTCATTTTTTCTTGGAGATAGTGTACAAAATCGTTTTTCTCGCTCATGGTTTTTATTCCTTTATCTAACTTCGTTCTCGTTTAGAGAGGCCAAAACTGAGGCCGTACCCGAAAGGGGCGTGCAAACAATAGAGAGGGGAATAGGATTAGCCCCATCAATATCTAGGGTTAAAGGAAGCCTCGATAATATTGGGCTGGTAATATCTCCTCGAGCATTATTGCCACTCCCATTAACAGGCACATAAAAGGCTTGCAAGGTATAGCCTCCGCTAATGACCGTAGCAGCTACGTTATATTCAGTAACACTTTCATCCGCAACACTAACAAATGCCCCCGTGCCGAATAAAAGCCCATTATAGACAATCTCAACAAAAACCGATTGGCTGGTTGTGAAAATGTTCACACCAAGGGGTGTGATTTGCCCCCTGTTTTCGATACTATTAAAAGTTGCCTTGGGTCTGATTGATAATACCGGCACCCGAGCCCCGACTGAGGCAGCAACGTCCCCCCGACTGGCCGAAAATGGAACCCCTCTATCTTTCTCGAATCCTCCCTCAGAAAAAACAGAAGAGCAAATAGCGCTTAACGTAGCCGCGCTCCCAGCCCCTGTGTTTTCAATCTCGTACCGCAAAGGAAGGGTGCCAGTTCTCATATATGGGGCAGCAGCCCCTATGTTCGCATTATTGATGTAGTGAGCATAAACTGTTTTCCCATCAATGTTAAATCCAAATCTGACACGACCAACCCCCAGCCATTCTATATCGGCATCTAAAATTTGTCTACGGGTTACATCAATTGTGATCCCGCTGGAGCCTGTTCCATCAAAAGGGTCTTGATTCCAATCAGATTGGGCGATCCGTGTATCAACTATCGCCCCAGAAGTCGAAGAACGAAGGACGAGAAATAGACCGGCGAATGTTTGTTCTAAAAATATGCCATCACTATCATCGAAATACCCTACTCTGCGGCGAATTCCGCCCGCTACTGTCCCCAAAACAAAGGTCATCAGGAATCTTTGGCTTTTCCCCTTCTGGTAGGGGAAATAGGAATAAGTTTGACCCTTCACCAATCCAGTGCTGCCCCCGACTGAAAGTGTGGCCATTCGCGCATCACTATCGTGGGCAGCGCTGCCACTTCCAGTTGTTTTCATCTGCCAGAGTAAAGGCATTAAATCATACTCAAAAGAAGTGTCAAACAGACTCTCTGGATTTGCAACTCGCTGTCGCCCAAAGGCATCTAATGAAGCTGTATCCCCAAAACCAGTCACCAATACGGTGCTTGTATTTGAAAATATCTCTCTTGAGTGCTGTTCAGGTGTTCGTTTAGGCATAGTTAACTCCTACCAAAAAAGCCACTCATCCCAAAATAGCAGATGGCCGCAACGAGCCATAAATATAGATTGATTCCGGCCAATCGGGTACCCGTCTCCGTCTCGCTTGAGGACCGAAGCCCCCACATGATGATAGCCAACCGCCATAGGCTCGTAAACTACTTTGTACCCGTTACCCCGCACGGCAAAGCAAAACTCGATATCCTCGTAAGTTCCCAGCCCATAAATTTCGTTAAACGCTCCGCCGGACGGGTCCCCTGATTGCTGGTAAGATCGGCTCACCTTCTCCCACACTTTTCGCCGTGTCATCAGGCAAGCCCCGGTGACCGCTTGCATTGCCCTGGGTTGATCGAGTCGCGGGTTGTCAGGCTTCCACCCTAATTGAATATGAAATGGGCGACCCTGAGCATTGATAGCCAGCCCCGCATGTTGCACGGTCCCTCTCGCTTCTGGTGGGATAGTGCCCGCATCTGGGAAGAGCAACTTGGGGGCAACCACCCCGGTCTTGGCGTCAGGAGATGGTGTAATAGGCCCCTTTGGCCCTTGATCTCCCCAAAGGGTATTTAACATGGTTCTTATCGCGCCCGGCTGCAAAGTCACATCCGAGTTTAGAACAAGAATCGAGGGGGAGACACCCAGGGATACTCCCCGATTCGCCGTTGCTGGGAAGCCCTTATTGATCCTATTGTAAAGAATTCGAGTGTTACTGTTCATGCTGTTGTAAAGCAGCTTCATTTCCGATTGATCCGGGCTGAGATCATCTACCAAAAATAATTGATAATCCACATCTAATCCGGCAATCTCGATTGACTGCAGGCATTCTCTCAGTAGATCAGGCCGACCATGAACCGGGATCACAATATCTAATTCGTGTTGCTCAGGCCGGTTCGAGTTCGAGCGCGAAGGGCGTCGTCTCCGTTTGCTCATTTGTTATTTTAGTCCCTCTTTCTATGGTCACCCTATCAATAGTTTCGGCCAATATTTTGGCCGCATTATCCCAAGTCCTACTGTTCACATAGGCTTGGGCCGAATCGAGCCTGATCTCTTTTTGGACAGGGGGAGCATCTGCAATGCCGCCTAATATCTGAGCCCCTGCCTCCACAGAAATAAAATACCGTCGCCCATTCCCAAAAGGATCGATGTACTCATATTCAACCGGTATCAGCCAGCCTCTCCTATCCGACAGGTGCTCATTAATAGCGCAGCAGTCAGTCCCCGCCGTTGGAATACGGCAGGCCATAGCTTCCAGGACAGGAATTGCTAAACCTTCAGCCTTAGAGGCAAGCAAAAAGCAATCAGCCGCTGCATAAAGAGCCCATAATTTATCGTCGGGCATACCACGATTAAATAATGACACCCGATCCATTATTCCCAGTCTCATGCACAAATCTTGCAACTCCCAGCCGACCGGGCTATTTAAGCGACTGACCAGGTACCATGCTACCTTGCGCTTCTCGGTTTTTTTTGCAACAAACCCATTAGGGAGATACCCCTCAATATCAATTGACAATGTTGATACGATTTCAGCCGCTTTAGAAAGGTTTTTGCGTTCCTGATTATCAGCCACCGTCAAAATAACAAACGTATTCTCATCTATTCCCAGTCCCTGGCGTATCATTGCTTTTTCGTCAGCGTGTGCTGGCCGCCAAATATCATCAGCCCCCAACGGAATAAATTCAGATGAGATGCCGGCTCTTTGTAATTCGTCTTTCCCAAATTGGCTCATAACTAACCGAGCATCCATCCGCAAAAGTTCAATGGCCCACGGTTGACAGAGAGGGTCCGATTCGAGGGGGAAAAGACCAATGTAGGGGATAGGGCCAGGCAATTCAAGTGCTTCGAGCAACCCGCGCTGCAAGGGGATATCCAGACCGACAAGGATCGCCTCTATGGGGGTATTGTAATTTTGCAATTGTTTGATCATTCCCGGCACATTTGATAATGGTTCGGTTGGAATAATTGCAAAAGGATAATTATGCTCTTGCCCTTTATACCCCAAACCCATAGCTAAAATGTGCATATCGTAATCGATAGATAGGCGAGTGCAAATCTGGGTCATGAGACGCTGATAACCTGAACCGTCAACTGAGAAATCAGAGACAACGACAATCATTGATATTCCTTTATCCGCAGCTTTGAATTGATGGTATTTTATCAGCAAGAATAGGAATCGTCAATGTAGGAACGGACATGAGAAAACTCGGTCTCAAATCTGTCACTTTTGGGGTTGACATTAAGTACAGAGTGTGGTAACATGTCCTTAGATTTGAGAAGCGCTCACTAACGAAAGGGAAGCAAAGCAATGACCAAGCAATACACGCTCAAAGGGATAAACGAAGACCACGATACTTGCGAAGTGTGCGGGAAGACAGATCTACAAAAAGTTATGTGGCTCTCAGAAATAGACAGTGATGGAAACGAAAGTGGTGATCCAATCGCAGCAGGAACGACCTGCGGCGCGAAGTTGTTGGGACTTCGCCTCCGTAGTCATAAGAAAATCCAGAGCGCTGTAAAAGATATAGCAATCCGCAAAATCCGGAGGGCTATTAGGAGCCTGAAGACAAGTGATATGTTTTGTACAGTTTGGATCAATGGAAGTCGTTATAAGATGCCCAAATCCATTGCATATTATGCCAAGCGAAATAATATGCAACTTGCTGAAGCCTGCAAGATGCGCAAGGAAATGTATCCGATTTTGAGATTTGAAGACAAACCGATAACTTCTGAGACTATCAATGAAGCCTTGGGGTATATCTAATGAGGTTGACCACACAAGAAATAGCATCAAAATTGAAATTGAATGGGCAGTGGGGGGATGGATGGGCTATCCCCCCTGCCCAATTCATTGTATACGGAGATGCTCCAAATTGTTGCCCAAATTGTTCTGGCAATTTGGAGCCATCTGAATCAACTGACTCGAATGCGGAGTCAGTTGAGCATTGGGTAAGTTGTGATGATTGTAACCTAATTTGGAGCGAGGGAACAGAGTAATGATTATATCAAGAGTAGAAAAAATACGGTGTATAGGATGTTCTATAGACCGTATAAATAGGGTGAAAGTGTTTCAAAAGAAATTAATTTGCATATCTTGCCTGAGATATTTAAGATTCTCAGGCAGAAACAGACTGCAATTAAAAAGTTGGGAGATAGGATTATTGGATGAAGAATGGAAGGAATTAGAGGAGCTAGAATATGCTCCTCTTCCTGATAACATAATTGTTCATGAATTCATTCAAGAAGATGAAAATGGGGGAATAATTTTTTATGTTTCCGATTCTCCATTAGGCAAAGGAAAAAATCATGGCCCCGAAGAATTGCTTAAACATCGGCTTGATATTTCCGGAGATTATGAATATCGGGCAACTGGGGAATTTATCTCAGGGGACGAATTGCTTAAAAAATATAGCAATTGGCATTGCAATGTGTGCCATTCTTGGGATGAAGGCGGAAGCAATCTTTAATCAGAGATTTATTCATCTATAAGGAGATCAAAAAATGAAAGTACACAAGGACGCAACCAACGCACTATGGGCGTTAAGGTTGGATGAGCAAGGTCTACATACAGATTTCACCTCTGAATTAATAATCAGAGCCTCGGAATCAAAGAAGTTGGTCCCAGGGGGATTGTACCCGTGCCCTCACTGCGGGATCAGAAATCTGGTAGTACGTGACGCCAAGGGCAACCTTTGCACCGACTGCCGGTGCGAATACCGCACGCCAGGCCCGGCTAAGTCTGGCAAAATCGGAGGAATATCATAACTAGTTGGACCTGACCACGTACTGGTCTAAACGCAAATATCCCTCTGGTATATCAGTTACCAGAGGGATATTTGATGAAAGGAAGCACAGAAATGATTACCCCCCAGTCTACCCGAAATTCCCCCAAAAGTCAAGGAGACAAAATGGAATGCGTAATGGGGCACAGAGTGACCGAGATTTTGAGAGAAGCAGGCGATTATTTCGCAGTCTTGATTGAAATCGGAGCCGTCTGCGGGATGGTAGGCGGGTACATAATCTTGACCCCAAACAGGACAGATGTCGAAGCCCTGGTTGAATCCTCGAAATTAGATGATATGGATTTCGAGGACGTTGTAGATAGGTTGATCCTTAAAAATTCCCCCAAAAGTTAAGACAAAAGACAAAAAGATTACCTTTCTTTTCCCCCCTCAATCGTCTTCCAGATAATATTTTCCCATTCATCACATATTCTTTCCCAAGCGAACCGGGTCCGCGCAGCTTTTATCGAGACCAATTGCAATTCTTTGAGTTTATCTTGATCTAAAATCATAGCTATCACGATATCAATATACCGTATTTGCCATGCCGGGTCTATAGCATCCCCTTCCAAGATAGTCCCCCATTGATTTGTCGTTTCTAGCGCCCCAATATCAGGCGTTATCGGATAAGCCCCCACAGATTGACATTCAGCTACAGAGATAGCAAAAAGCTCAGGATAGATACATGGATACAAATGGATTTGTGCTTGAGCCTGATGTTTAACCAACTCATGACGAGGGATAGCTCCCAGAAAAACAATGCCATCAAGACTCAATAAGTCCAGCCGATATTTTTGGTTGTTTGGGCTATGACTGCCCCACAGTCGATGATCCGCAGTGATAACCAGGGTTGCGTCGGGCAGAGCCTCTTTGATATGAGGCCAGATATACCGCACAATCTCAAGCCCCCGTTCCGGCACACTGCAAAAAATAAACCGATTCTCTATTTTGTCGATTTCAAGAGGATAATCTTGCAATCTCACCCCCAGGTCAATGTAGGTAAGTTTTCCCTCCGGTGGATTATAGCGAGATTGATAATCTCTCATATGATAGGGGCTGATGCAGATGATCTTATCTACATGTGGCACCAGGTCAGATGCGTAATTGCCAGCAGTAAATTGATCGGTGGACCAATGGATTTTAAGCCCAGATTTAATAGATACAATATCTTGATTGAGGGGGGGGGAACGATACGCAATGAAGACATCTCGGTATGTTTTGGGTTCAAAAGCCTCTTGGGGAAGATATTCCACGCCATCATATTCGCCCGCCCGGTCGGGATTATTATAAATTCTTACATGGTGACCGCGTTTGGCCATTGTCTCCGCCCAGGTCATCATTGATAATTCAGCCCCCCCTACTCCGCGCCCATAGATAAATGGGGGCGTGATCCCCAAGGGGCTGCCATCATTAGCGTATAGATCAATCGTTAAATCAGCCATCTCTCTCCTTTTCCCCCTGTTCTCATCGGCATCATATTGAGATCTTTGTTCTCAAAATCCTTCTTGTTGATGACACCAGTTGAGTGATAGCCATAGGTAGCGTGAAAGAAGCAGACGAAAATCCGAGTCGCCGCATCTTCAGGTTTTGCCACAACTGCCGCTGCCCCACAGGTACACATATACTCTGATATTCCAACCCTTTTTCTAGCCTTGGGGACTTCAAAAACAAAATGGTTGTCATAGGGCGCACAGCGTACAAGACCCCCCCATTCCTCGATAAATAGGCTTTCCTGACGAACAATAGGAACTCCTTCAAACTCGGCTTTTTGGGGATCGCCCCGATAACGAATAATGTTAAATGGATTGGGGGTATCATCGCTCATTTTCCTGATTCCTCCATGAAAATATTCTTGTCATTTTGCCTCAAGGGTTTTCAATTGATTGGCTAAATCCTCCAGGTTGTCTACAATATGAAGCTCAGGTCGCACAAGTGATGTTTGAATACTCACGTCTTGTTCACGCCAGAATCCAGGCTCTACACCTACCACGATAGGCTTGTCAGTCATAGACCAAGCTCCGAGTTCATACATCACAATAGGCCGGACTCCCTCTGCCGGAAACCAGAACGAAATAACATCTGCCTTTCGCAGATAGTTGAACTCCCAGCGTATTTGCAAGGGCGCTGCCTCGGGGTCATCTATTGGAAAGTTTTCGCGACGAGGGTTGAATACAACATAATTGGTTTTTGCTAATAACTTGACCAGTTCCGATTGCCAGTCAGGGCAACCGGTTATGCCGCCGGCCAAAAACACTGCAGATGTTGGGGACGAGTTAAGCCAATTTGTAGGTGCTTCTATATATTCCATTTTCGTAGCCTTTCTCCAAGCCCAAGGACTTTAGCCTTGGGCAGTTGATAAAATGTAGCCATTAAATATCCTCCGGTCGGCAGTGGATAATCACATCGCCCGACCACCGTAATTGTTGCCGCCAATCTGCCCCATATTTCTCAAGCGTTCCTCGAATGAATTCAAAGTCACTCCGATGTCCCGCTCCGTTTGCCCAGGTAGCCAGCCGGTCCCGATTGTTGGGGCAGCAAAACATTGAACCGCCGACATTGCCAGGTGTTACATCTCTGGTCTTCCAAAGAATTTCTCCATTCCCGTTAATCATCTTGAACATAATCGGGTTTGGGTAATAGAGAGCTATCTCGCGCTTGATAATATCAATTGCATTGGGGGCAAATATATCATCATCGTCAAGAAAGATGAAGTAATCCTTCTTTGATAAACTCATTGCAGTATCTCTTAATAGATTCCCATATTCGCCCTTTTGGACTCTTGTCCCAAGCCAGTGTAAATAAGGTCGATCTGCCTTCAATCTATTCCAAAGTTCGTGGACGTCTGGCTGATGACCGTCAGAGAGAAGGAGCCATTGATCGCCACCCGTTAATTGTCCGCTCTCAAGAGTTCTTTTTAGCGTTGGCCGGCCTATAGTTGGCGTAATCACACAAATTGTCGGCTGATAATGGCTCATCTTTTCACCTTCTCGCAAAATACTCTAATCTCTGTCGTTTCTTTATCGTCGCGCCAAATCGGGCGCCAGCCCGAGATATTGAGCAAATTGTCTATCTGCTCACGATTCAGAACATAATAATGATTTTTCCCGATATAGCCATAGTGAGCCGGATCAGGTAATATCAAAAAGAGCCATTGAATAGCTACCCTGTGCCATTCCATAAGCGCAAGTAAAGGCATGGGACTGTGCTCCAAAACGTGCCGGGCAAAAATCAGGGTGAACGTCTCGTCAAGGTGTGGTAGAAATGCCATGTCAGACGAAATAACCAAGTAACCCTTCCTGCCACATACCGCCGCATCGGTTCCCAGTGTCACGCCCTCCACTCTGGAGGCGTACTGCTGCAATACGGGGAAAGCCTGTCCCTGCCCACAACCAACATCAAGAATTGAATCGAGACCGCTTAGAATCGACAGCCACTTGTGCGCTATTGCCTCAATCATCGCCTGATGCCCAGCGTCTGGCGGTTGAGGATAAACATCTCCAAGAAGGCTATTTAGATACCGTTCTATATGTTGATAGTCTCTCATGCTATGGCCTATCCTCTTCACTTCGCCAAACAATCTTCCCCCCCGTTGCTATAATCTCCGGCGGCGTAAATAATTCGCTTCCATTATTCAACCACCCTCGATATTCATCCGCTGTGGGGAATCGTCCTTTATCCCTGATCCATTCCAAGCGTCGTCTCAACCCCAGGAATCGCCAGTCCAATGACATTAACGATATTCCCAAATTTAGACAAGAGTCGTCAAGATTTTGGCAAAATTGGGTCCAGCTAAAATTGGCTAACCTATCACGTAGCATTGGGGTTAGTCGTTTACCCGCGTAGCTAGTTGTAAAAATACCTGAGATGAATTGCCATGGCTTTTTTTGCAGCAGAACGTCATCAATAACGCAACCGATTTTCCATCTATCACCGCTATGTGGATAGTCGTGGAACCAGGCCATCCCATTATCAATAGCATAAAATCGTTCTCCCATCTGAGTTAGCCAGTTTCGGGCACTTCGATCCTGATTAATGGTCAAAAAATCAAGTAGTGCTATTCGTTCAGCGTCTGGATGGCTTTCGATGACCCTTCGACAATAGCGGTCTGCCTCCCCTAAATCCTTTAATCTGCCATAAACTGCCCCGCGCCACTCGTCGCCGGGAACCCCCTCAAGATATTCGTGGACTACGTGACAGACCCTCAATCGACCGGGTTCCGTTGGCTTATCTCCCCAAACGACACGATAGTGATCCGTCATCTGAAATTCCTCGGCATAGGTAAAGGGAACAATTCTTTGATCTCCAAGTCCTTCGTCGAGCCAGGCGCTGACCATTTCTGTTAGCGCTTTGCGTCTCTGATGATACTTAGCAGAGCTTAACATTACCTTTTGCATAATACCGGAAATTGCGACTTTTTGAATGATGTCTCGATTCTTTAATCTCCACAATCCGATCTCATTACTCAGATTCGTTCCATCATGTAGCCTGTTCCCCCCATCAGACATAATTCTGACGAATTTAAAGTTCCCTGAATCGAGATGGAATTTAATTTCATCTGCGAATCTACGATTCCCCATTATATCTCCCATTCTCTTTGCCATACCTCTGCCCCTTTCTGTGGCTTCCCAATAAGATCCCGCCACCCGTCATTATCTCTTCCCTTGCCGTTCGGGAAACAGCCCTTTCTCAGTAGCCATTTAACCCTGCTTTTGATTTGCGCAAATCTCCAATCTGCTATCAGGGCTTGAGAATACCCCAAAGGTTTACACCCTAATTGGCCTAAATCATCCAAATACTGAGGCCAATCAATTTGGCTTAACCAGGCCAGGAGGCTATCGGATATTTTCCTCCCTGCGTAAAGAGAGGAAAATATGCCGATTCTAAAACTAAATTTAGAATCAGTAGAAACTAATGCATTCATAGGGGGGCTAAGATGAGCAACCCGACCTGTTTCCATGGTGAGCTTATCTGCGAAACGTCCTTTATAGGGCCAAAACATCACGTTATCTATGGCATAAAAACCCTTATTAGATTTAAGCCAATTGTTGGCGCTACGGTCCTGGCACAAGAAAATAAAGTCTAGCAACGCTATTCTCTGAGCCGATTGACTCTTTAAAATGCAATCAATTATCATCAGATCTGCGGCCTCGAGTGCCCCCTCCCGTTCATACAGATGCCCGCGCCAGGTCTCTCCGGTCAGCCCCGGTATAAATTGCCGCCAAATTTCGGTGGGTGATGTAGCGTAAACATTAGGAGTAACCCGATTCTCGGTATCTAAATACCAGTCAAAAAGAGCATAGGCTATTTCTCCCAAGGCTTTTATGCGAGGGACATAACAAACCTCTGGCCTGATAATTTTGAGCAAGACGGCTTCCCCGTCTTCAAGGATAATGACTTTTACCTTATTAGCGCTATCCAATTTTGCGCCAGGCAGGTCAACCGGGAGAACTTTTATCTTTTCGCACCACGCTTTGTATTCAGTCATTTGGTTAATAATTATGGCAGTCTATCCCATCTTGAGGCCAAACTCTGCCCTTCCCCTTAGTTCTGAATAAGTTTGTTATATTTCGCAGCGCAGCCCATGGAACAAAATTTATGTTTAGGGTTGCCATGCCCAAATATTTCGCCGCAAAGACGGCAAATTCTTTGCACCATTATCAAGCAATTTGTTGTTACCCTTATATTAAAAATTTGTCCCAATCGTCAACCCCCATTTCTTGCAAAATCGCTTTTGATTGGCCAGTGTTACTGCCAACCTCCCCCCCGGGAGAGATTGCGCTGACTTGCCGCTATCGTGCTTAAGAGGCAAATGGAGCTCTCTCAATTCTCCCTGCGATCTCAAGACCTGATAGCTCAAATCGATATCTTCATAATCACAAGGTACAAAGCGCTCATCCCATCGGCAGAGAGATTCCCAATATTTCTTCTCTACAATCACACACCACCCGGCTACGTAAGGAATCGTCCCCACATCAAATGTGTTCCAGCCGGTATTGTGGCTAAAAATTTCAGGCCCAAAAAGTGCTGGCCCCGGGTCACGGCTCATCATTGCCTCGACCGGCGTAATATAATCTCCCGTCATCTGGACATCATTTGAGATAAATGCCAGAACGTCTCCTGTAGCTATCTCAGCTCCTCGATTGTTGCCCGGACCAAAGCCAGTATTTTCTTTGAGGGATATAACTTTAAGCCGCTCTCCCATCATATTCCGCAACCCCTCTAACACCTGAGCCGTATCGTCCGAGCTGCCATTATCAATAATAACCCATTCAATATTTTGATAGTCGGAATACAAAACCCAATTTTGATAAAGAAATCGAATCGTCAAGTCGATTCGATTCCAGACCGGGGTGATGATACTGATTTTCCTGTTTTTCATGGTTCAATATTTCCTGTAATTTGTCCGACTACCCCTCGCTCCCCGTGCCTGTGGGGTAGACGTGTCTCCAATAGGCTCTCTAGCCCTCGCTCACCGCACCTGTGGGATCGACGTACGATTGCCGCCGTTGCTACTGCGTTAATCACCCTCGCTCTTCGCATCTGTGGGGTAGACACTGACTTCCGCCATTATCCATCCCCTACAGAGCGGCGATTCCTGTTTCGCAGGGCCTCTAACGAGTCGCCCTTCGCAGGCATTATTATCGAGACGACGCGAGTCCTACCGCCCCGGATTGGCATTTTAGACGCTTGAAAGGGCCGCATATTCCATACCACTTTTATATTTTCGTAAAAATCACATCTCCCACCTTTTGGAATCGCCAAGTTTCAAGCCTGGTAAAAGCAATTGCTACAGGCACACTCCCATCATTTGATTTTGGAATAATTACATAGCCTTGTATTCCCCATATCTTGGGATCGCTAACAATAATCAGGGATGGAAACCAGCTATGTGTTTCGTCCGTAATCTGAACTATGTCACCTTTTTTCATTGTGCCCATAACTCCTTAAAATGGGATTTCGTGGGATATCAAAAACCTATCTAACACACCAATCATATATCCCATTTCCGCATCTGACATCCCCCAGGCAGGCAAAAATAGGGAATTATCACCTATCCAATCGGCTACCTCGCTTGTCCCTGCCAAAATTTTGCGATTACCAGGCAAACGAACAAAAGCGGGATGGTCAAGGATGTTTCCAGTAAACAGGGGCCTGATTTCTATTTTGTTTTCTATTAAATAAGTTGCAAATTCTTTTCGGCTAAAAGGGGCGCCCGGTTTAATTGTCAGAGGGAAAGCAAACCAGGAGGGTTCGGCATCCCCCTCTGTATATGGCAAATAAAAGAACTCGTTGAATCTGGAAAAATACTGAGAAAGTTCATAAACTTTTTGACATCTTGTTACATTAGCTTGATCTAGTCTCTCCAATTGAGCGATTCCAAAAGCCGCTTGGAGTTCGGTCATCTGATAATCATAGCCCAGCGTTTCATACCAATACCGTTTGGCGAATTTTTCATAGGGATCAGCCAGCACCGAATAATCATCTCTCCCCCAATGAGCCATAGACCGAACTAATTCGTATATTTCCTCATTATGAGTAGCCAAGGCTCCGCCAACTCCGGCCGTGGTGATATGGTGGCTGCCATAGAACGAGAATGCCGCCACTTGGCCAAAATTCCCCACATGTAAACCGTCATAATATCCGCCCATAGTATCACAACAGTCCTCAATCAGTAGGCGCCCATCCAGAATATCAAGCAAATCAACCATGCTGCAAATATTCCCCAGGAGGTGCGGAATGATCGCGCCCTTTATCCTGTCCCCATAATTTTTAATGGCTTCCCTTGCAGCATCCAAATCGATTTGATAGGTGTTTCTGTCCACATCAACAAAAACAGGAACCAGCCCCGCTTGGATGGCCGGCGCAATGGAAGTTGGGAAGGTTAGGAGGGGGTGGAGTATCCAGTCCCCCGGGTTCCAATGTCCTAACATTAACATTGCCTGAACTGCCAAAGTCAAAGCGGATGAACCAGAATTGACAGGCTGAACATGTGCAATATCAGTATAGTTGGCCAAAGCCAGGGCAAACTCCGAAACCTTTTGCCCTGGCCCAAACCAATCGTTATCCAAAACAGACTGAATCTGATCAACTTCAGCTTGATCCCAAACTATCCGATTTATCAGAACCGGATCGCCCGGCTTCCACTTTTTCCATTGGCCTCTCATGAAATGCTCCTTTTTGTGTTGATAATTCGTACAATCCATCAATTGGGTCGTGACTATTAATCTGCTTATACCCTGTATGATCACAGATTAACCCCGCGTTTTTTGGCCTTCGCGCACCGGGGGGTGTCCCTTCAACGGGAGTTATCATGTCCAAATCATGGCCAAATATTTCCGCTATCATCGCAGCAAACGTCAATCGAGAGAGAACCCTCTTCCCTGCCACATGCGCCAGGCCCGTATATTCTTCTCGTGCCAACCGGATGATTTCAGATGCTAGTGAAGGCACATACGTCGGCGTGCCTGTTATATCAGGATTGTAAAGGACAACTTCTTTCCCCTCTGCTAATTGAGCCACAATTTTAGCTACGAAATTATTCTTAGTGCTGCTAAATAATATGGTAGTGCGAACAATGAGAGATGGGCCTTTGTAGCGCCTCGCTATCAGCTCTCCCCCAAGTTTGGACCAGCCATAGACATTAATCGGATTCGGGTCGGCCCTGACCCAGTAAGGTCCGATCTGCCCATCAAATACATAATCTGTTGAAATATGGATGAGGTGACCGTTAAAATGAGTGTTCAAATATTCCACGCCCCCCATATTAACAGCAGCCGCCATCAACGGCTCCTTTTCACAACCATCCACGTCAGTCATAGCCGCACAATTGATAATGGTATCCGGCTTGATGGCCCTGATATTTGATGTCAGGTTTTCGGACATCAACCGGCCTTGAAGAGGAAGACAGCCTTGCTTTACCAGCTCTCGCCCCAGTTGTCCCGAGGCTCCGGTCACTGCTATTTTCATTTATCCCCCCTCCATCACCCGTGTTTGATCTGCTATCATTTTATTAAGGTCTTCTGCCATTCTGTCTAGGAATCTATCTATTTGATCCTCGGTTAAACATTCCATTAACCCTTCCCGAATATCTACCCTACACAATTCATGACCATAATCCTTATCACCAATTATGTATGAATCATCAGAAATATATCTGCAAGTATATGCCATAATTCATCCCCCCTCTATCATTGATAGAACCCACAGCCAAAATGGGATACTCAGTGCCACGACCCACAAAATCCAAGAGTTTGATTTGGGAGAAACGACTTTGGATTGCTCTTTTACTAATTGGCCATCAACATAGGTTTTGATAACCATGACCACCTGCTGCTTTTTCTTGGTCATTTGGGAGTCTCCCTAAATTTCTATTGCTTCGATATCATTGTATTCATTGGTCTGTATTTTGTACAAAGGTAAGACTTCCCCCTCTTCTGCTTTTCTGAATAATGGACTACAAGCACAATATTCAAAACTCATACTAAAAAACTGGTGTTCGCAACGAATAACTAGCATCTTACTCATAACCTGCCCCCAAAAGGGGAGGTTCCCTACAGTTTGGCTTTCCTCTAATACAAATCTTCCACGCCGGTCAAGAATATCATCATTCATTACAACCCCTCCAAAATTTGTTCCACTCGGGCATCCCAGGTATGGGGCTTTACCGTCTCGTGTCCCTGCCTGGCAATAGCCTCCATTTCGCCCTCGTTTTTCAGGTAGTACAGAACCTTTTCAACAGCTTCGTCGAGTGTATTAAAGGCTATCAAATCTTTGCCGTCCTCAAAGAATTTCGGCAGGTCCGGAACCCGATTAACGACAGCCAGCCGCTTCATTCCTAGCAGCTCGAAAACCCGCGCGGTCAGGTCCTCTTTGCTTGACCAATTGAGGCCAATGGGCGCTTGATTGTAGATCGTTCGCGCTTCATCAAAACTAGGCCCCAGATCATAGTAGACCTTTACTCCGCTTTTCCTCAACTTATCGACCAACAAATTTCTATGGTGATAATGCAACCCCAGGAGGCAAACATCAAAAAGCCCTTCCTCTTTTTGGGGAGCATGCCATATAGGGTCGTAGGCATAGGGTAGATACTCATCCCCAGGCTGGGCATAACAGGCTTGCATACAGTAAAAAGTATCGGCCAACCCCCGTTGTTTGTCGTAATTCAATACGTGAGGATCAGTGGCCACTATTACATTTTTGCCACATGCCGGTTTGCCTTCAAAATGAAATCCGGCATCAATCTGTATCCACATATCTGCAGGTTGGGTTAACTGAGCCTCAACAAACGAAATTGGAACATACGGAGCCCCTTGAGGCAAAGTAATGTCCGGCGGAATCGCGTATTTAGCAGGCAGGGTCATCCAATTGTTCCACGGGATCATAGTGCCCGTATATGGGCCTACTGTAATCAGGTTGAGGTTCTCTCTTCTTTTTAGGGCTGCTTCAAAATATCGCAAAATAGCCATCGGGAAATATAAACCACTTAATACCACGGTTAGCTTATTCATTTCTTATAAATTCCACAATCCTAGCATAAATACAGTCATCAGCGTGGGTCAGGAGATATCCATTACAGAAAAAACATGCGGTTCTGCCATACTCATTATCAAAATAGGGGGTTATTCCTATTTTGTCTACTAGCTCCCTAAGAAGTTCAGCCCCCCTCGTTCCCCACGCCTGTGGGGTAGACGCACGATGGCTTGACCCAAATTTAGCCAAACTTCCCTCGCTCCCCGTGCCTGTGGGGTAGATTACCGCGCCATGAGAACCTCTTCAACTTTCGTCCCTCGCTCCCCGTGCCTGTGGGGTAGATGAGATTTGTGAATGGCGGCGAGGTGCATTGATCCCTCGTTCCCCGTGCCTGTGGGGTAGATGATTGAGGAAGCAGGGGCAGGCATAGGAACAGGCCCTCGTTCCCCGTGCCTGTGGGGTAGATACTGGATTGCAATTACCCATCCCCCACGGTGCGGCGATTCCTGTTTCGCAGGGCTGCTAGTGCATAGCCCTCCACAGGCATTATTGTCGAGACGACGCGAGTCCTACCGCCCCGTTTTGGCATTTTAGACGCTTGCCAACCTTAACGCTTCTCTATCTGCTAAAATAAATGATGACTCCGGTCAAATAAATTAACGTTGTTACAAATAAGGCTATCGAGACCGTAAAAGTCAACCGAATAGCCTTTATCTCGCGTTCTAATAGACAAGAGTCGAGGAATGATGACTCCTCAAGACAGGACAACCGGGCTTCTATTAAGGCTATTTTGGATTCAGTTGCAAAATGGGAATGATCAGTCGATAAGTCAACAAAATAGCTGTCATAAGTCCCAGAACCAGAAGACATTACATTCGGTTTTGGACAGGGCTCGC
>Ga0255047_10000388_pt1 | contig 35898 bp, 54 predicted proteins | sample JV7_2_1_MG_FD_183640 | JGI IMG/M metagenome (GOLD analysis project Ga0255047, IMG submission 183640) | Seawater microbial communities from Jervis Inlet, British Columbia, Canada - JV7_2_1 | ecosystem: Environmental > Aquatic > Marine > Inlet | place: Canada: British Columbia | collected 2016-10-06
TCTTGATTTCCGTAGTATATCTCCGCAATAATCCTTTCACCTTCCCACACGTGGGAGTTTTTCTTTCTTATACTATCACCTGGATTTAAATCTTTAATTTTCATATGGGCAGTATTTGAACGGTTATAATTCTAACTTTAAGTTTATATTTCCTTCAATAGCATCCTTTAATTTGATATGGCTATATCGGCATTTATACCATAACGGTTTTTTATGGCTTGATGCCCAAAACTGCCCAACTTCAATAGCTTTTTCTATCGCCTTCTTTTTGGGCTTATCAACTTTTGAACTGCAAACAAATATTAATTCAATGTGGCATTCTCCTAAAGTAAGACCATTTAGCCATGCCTTACATTCTACTTTATGCAAGGCGAAATCATACCCATCCGTGGACAATTTTACATATCCGTATTTACCCAAAATATGACTTTCAATTAATTTTTCTACTTTTTCTCTAAGACTTTCTTTTATAGCATTTACCTTGAATTCTTCCTTTTTTATTTCCTTAATTAACTGAATTAAATTATCCATAATTGAGTTTTTGTTTATACAATTTCTGTTGCTTCTGAAATCCTGGATATATGCTCTTTTATCTCTTGATTCCTGTCATAGAGCGCTTTTATCCTATCACAATTGTTGTTAAATTGAGTGGCCAGCTTTGCGACTTGCTCTTTATCAGTTTTGTCTATGTGGTGATAAAATGCAAACCAAACAGAAGCCCTTCGCCTATACCCTTGCGTTCCTGAATACTTTACTATTTTAAAGTCAGTTGATTCGACTTCCATCACTTCCAATTTAGAAGTGAACCCCGTGAAAAGTTGCGTTAATATTTTCAACATAATTTAGGAGTATTTTAAAAATTGGCATTCAATCAAGCGAAAGAATGCCAAAGAAAATGAAAAACCAATATTAAACAAATTGCACATTAATTCTTTTTTAGACTAAAGATCAATCCCGAAAAGAGCCAGCACAAGAAAAGCGTTACAAAAATATACATGGTAGTTTTTCTTATAAAAGAATAAAAAACCATGCCAAAAAATCAATTATCCTTTGGGAGTATCTGCAATGTGCCTTCCTTGTGCGCCTTCCGCATTGCCACCAATCCCAACCGCATTTCACGGATAATCTTTAGATGTTCCGGGTCATGCTCTTTCCAATACTTTTCCCCACGCATGGCAATCTTGTTTGATTTGTCAAAATCAAATTCTATGTTCCACTTTTTTAGATCGTAGACTATTCCCAGGATTTCCACTTTTTCGAATTGGGCATGTGAAGCGGTTGGCATTCCTTTCCCCACTGTGACCTTTTGCATCCCCAACCCATCTTCATTTGATATAAAAAAGATGGAATCATAATAAAAGATTTGGATGGCTTGCATGACTTCGCCAATGTGGGGCTTCCACCACGGATGCGAATGGATGGAATCTTCAGAATCCTTTATCTTGACATTCAGGACACGGCACTGACACCTCTCCCCGTTCCATAGTGCTACGAACAGACCCATTTTCTCATGTTCCGGCAAATGGAAATTACCATCACCTAACTTAATGCCCCTTTGCTTTGATCCTTTTTCCCTTAGTGATCCGATGGGAACCCGCTTTCTTTTTTTAGGCTTCTTTAGTTTCATTTTATACTTATTTGAATTTACGAACTTCCACGTTTTTTAGCTCTTTGATTCCGGTGCAAGCATCACAGATGAACAGTTGCTTTTTCTTGACAAAAAGGATATGCACTTGTTTTGTTCCTGTCCTCAACCATGCGCCCTTGCAGATTGCACAAGTCATGCGGCAGGGGTAGCCTTTATTGGATTGGATGAAGTGTTCAGATTCCGCATACTCAAGCCCAACCCGCATAGGTTCTGCCAGTTCTTTTTTTTCTATTGAGTTACTACATGCCATTTTTTTCAAATTCTTTAGGGAATTCCCGGATTAACATTTCTTCTGGGATAGACTTAACTTTGTCGATCTGCTTGAAGAAATAAGGAATACCTAACTCAGCACAATCAGATTGTATTTGATCTGCCCATTCTAAACTAAATGGGCGTTTTTTTCTACCCGACTCACCTCCAACAATAATCCATTGGGGCATTTTAATGCCCATTGAAAAAGGTTCTTTTATGTTGATCTTTTCCAATAGTGGCTCTATACTCCAAAAGGTATTTCCATTTACTTTATCCATGTGACGGGAAACATCCATCATCGATTTATGATCCACTACCGAAGCCCCAAACCAAATATTATCAAGTGGGTACTTTATAAATTCAGTTATCATTTTATTAATATTGGATGGCCGTTTTGTAAGGAATAGAAATATCAAATTTGGATATTCATTGAATTCAAACTCAGTAAATAATTTAATCCTTAAATCAGATGTGCTTGCATAATCATCAATAGGGTTAAGGAGTGGTTTTGACTTCTCAAAAACATCCATCATCGAACCCACAAAAACGGTTTTCTTCACTCCCTCTAAATCTGCTTTTCTTTGGAACGTGGCCAAATCTTTAAAGGCATTTACTTTGCGCTCACGTGGCAATTCCCCGCCCCATACATCTTTTCCCCATCTGTTTGCCAAAACACGGGCATAGCAATTGTCACATCCCCTGTGGACTTCTTCACATCCCCACCATAAATTGTTCGTATGATCGCACCATTCTATTTTTGAATTTTGCATATTTATTGAAAATGTACCAATGCCCCGCCAAGTTTTCCCGTAGATGTTGTAATCCTTTGATGGCGGCGGCATTGGCTGTTTCTTTAACCTTTAATTTTCAAGTTCTGCGATAGGTAATTCTACAATGTGGGTTGTTTCGATATAATCATTACATCCCTTTTCATCTTCTGATAAACATGCTTGGCAGCCATACACCCGGCCTCTCTTTTTACAGAATTGAACCATGCTTGGTTCAATGCTTCGCATCCAAAACAATCCCTTTTGGGTAGCTTGCCTCTTGGCTGAATAATTAGGGTCAAAGTCCAAATGTTCACACCCCTTAAATTCTACTTTTGTAGTTTCGATTGCCATTTTTTTTGTTTTTGAAAATGATTTAATAATAACCAAAAGTACTATTAATCTGTGACAAAATCAAATTCTTTATCACAATTTTGAGGCGGGAAGGGTTCACCTCTTTGGATGAATGGTATTTGGTCTTTCATAAACCGGGCGTGTAAATCCAGGAGCCATTTTTTAAACTGTTTCTTGTCTGCGTACTTTTGATCGCACACCCTACAAATGGACATTAGGTTTTCGATAAAGTCCTTTAATTTAGAACCGCCCATCTTCCGGGCATCAATGTGGTTGGTATCAACTGCTTTGGCTCCACAAATTTCACACGGGATAAAATCGCCTGTTGAATACCCGAAGAAGTCCATTAATATTTTAGTATGCTTTTTCATCCTCAAAGGTTGGAGTGATTATAAAACCGCCGTTACCGTTTTTCTGTTTTGACAAATGGTAGCCGTGGTAAACATCACATTTATAATGATACAATTTCACATTCCTTTGCTTAGATACTTTCTTGCTCATTTTCTTTGCATCCCTAACTTCAACAAATCTTATTTTCCCGCAGCCTCTTTTAATGATCTCACTGTTTTTATTTATAAAATCCAAGAATCCGTCAAAGCTCCTTTTTGTTTCCTCATAATTAATTGAAGACAGGTATCCCCGCCAAAACACTTTTGCTTTCCTGCATGACAGAAAATCACCTAAATTTTTATAATGCAATCTTGCATCTTTTTTATGTCAATGGTTCTCATAGCATCCCGTATTTGAACATCAATGAAAGAGCCGTGGCCGTTGACAGAACATCCCTTTCGCAATACTTGGAAATCTTATCCATGCGTTCTGGGTCACTGGAATAGTACATGTCCGCAACTTGCGCCCCGGAAAATTCAGATTTAGGGCTTTCTATCCCAAGCACATCACATACCACCTCCAACCCTTTTGCCTGTGATGATCCGTAGACGCCACCTGTCCATATATCCAAGGTATCCCAATGCTTCATTTCCCACGGCTTAACGCCATACATTTTAAAACTGTTTGGCAATGCCATTTTATTAGCCACTAAACGGATGTTCACGTATGGAATATCAAACTTTTTAATATTGTGCCCAACAAATCGGAAGTTACCTTCTTTGGTCACATAAGCCACGAATTTTCGCAATAATGTGGATTCCCTATCCTTCGCCGGGATCGCATCGTCTAAGGCAAAAGAGACAACCCCTTCACCTTTTTTTAGTGCAGAAATACAGACTATGTTTCCAAATTCAGGATAAAGCCCCGCCTTTTCGTGATATGCTGCTCCTGGCTCCATTTCTGGAAACCGACGTTCCGCAAAATTAGTCCAAGCTACTTGCGTTTGATCCGGGGCATCCTTTAGTTGTTCAAAAGCTCTAATTGTTTCAATATCGAAACAGATGTTAGTTAATGATGACATTGATGTATTGTTTAAAAAAAAGTTACATTTTCATCTAAGTGCCTTTGCATTATATTTGTCATGTTTTTATAAAAATCTCTTTGCTCCTTTAGTTTTTCTATAAGCATTTTATTAACCTTGGCTTTGAATGACTCAATAGTTTCACTCTCATCCTCTATAACTTCAAAATCAAAGTCAAGGAATCTGAATTTGTATATAGAATGAGGGGATGTAAAAGAGTGTTCAATTCCCTCGGCAGTTAAAAACTTATAAAGTTCCATAATCAGCGTTTTATTGACAATTTTGACTCCTAATTTGACTTTTCCGATAAAACCATGTTCCCGGCGTAAAGTGCCAGCGTGAAAATCTCTTTGCTGTAAAGCAAAACGCCGAATCTTTCCTATTTGATTATCACCTATTTTTCGAGGCCAAGAAAAACCAAAACACTCATTGCCAAAATTATCTTTATATGAAATATTTATTCTCATTTTAAGAGGGTTTTAGTGACAAGTTATAGCAAGCAGCATAAGAAGGACTGCTACCATGAAACCTGTAAAAAATTTATTGTTCCCGTAACTCCAATCTTTCATGGTAGCGTTTTATTGTAAGTTGTTTTTTTGATCTAAAAGCCTTTTCATTTCGTGTATCCTTAAGTCCCTGTGGAATTTTGCTATCTCCATTTGGTTTTTCCATTTTTCAATCTTACCCTCACAGACTTTAAACCTGTCATCATGTAATTTACAGGAACGAACCAAATACCTTACGTATGGATGCTTGATTCTCATCGGAGCGTTTTATTGAGAGTTGAGTGATTCTTTTTTGTCAATCAATCGGACTGCTATCTGTCGAATTTGTTCAGATAATTCGTCGGAATCACGTTTCGATTTCCTTCCCTGCGGCATTAGCCTTAATAAAGCCGCACTTTCTTTTGTTAAAACAGATTGGATGCTTTCTATCTCAATCCTGTGCTGATTCTTTGCATCAAAATACTTAATCCTAAGCCTGATGTTTAATTCTTCTAAAGTCTTAACTTCATCCGATATTTCTTTTATCTTTTCCTGAATCATGATGGAGCGTTTTAAAGATTATGTTTTAGTTGCTCAAACATTTTTGAATGAACCACCAAGTAACCCGGCATTTTTATAATGGAGTAAACCTTTTTCCATTTGAAATTACCTTCTCGCTTTGCCCACTTGTTTCTGATTCTTTTCTTCTTACTCTTAGGAAAGCGAAATTGAATGTGCTTGTCTTGCTCGGTAGCGAGGTCATTTACGATAACTTTAGTTGTGGTTAGCTCATCGTAAATCGGGTATGTTAGCTTTTTGCCATCCATTGGTTCGAGGGTTATTAGGAGTTGAAAAATTCGGGGACAATGCCCCGCACAAATACAACTTCAATTGTGATAAAATTAAAAAATATCTTCAATTACCTATTCGATCAAACGTGATTTTCAACCTCTACGATCAAAGGGGTACTATGATTTTTGATTTATGGACTGTAAGAATTTCTTGTATGCCCTCCACTCTCTTGTAAGTGATTCAGCAATTGCATACCCCATGCTATCTTGAATGAAAAGACCTTTCTTTTCTCCTAAATACTGAAGCCTGCCCCATCCTCGCACGTCTGCAACATGATTATTTTCAGCGTCCCAAATACCTATTCCATGACTATCATACTTGAATGGAGCTTTGTAATTTTCATACAGCAACTTGATTTGTTCGATTCTCTTTTTATCTATGTCCATATACGGTCATTGATTTGATTTAATTAATGCTTCAGATTGTAATTCCTGCAAACTGATGGCAGGGTCACATAAAAAGCAATATTCAGGAGTTCTTAAAGAGTAACTTTTTTGCAATTCATGTGCACAGCCTTTGCAAACAAATGTTTCATGTTTTTCTAAAATAGAAATAGCTTCTAACATTTCCTTTTTATCTTTCTCAAGGTCTTTAATTGTTCGGCTTTTGTCTGGCTCAGGCACACTACTTTTTTTGTACATTTCAAGATTACAGGTTGTGCCTTTTAAAAATTCCTTAATTGCGAAAATTGCAGTTTTCATATTGTTCGAGTTAACGGTCATTTAGATTTTTTCCTTTTTGATCCATTGTTCTATTATTATTCCACGAATTTAAATTTACCATCAATCATTTCAACCCTTTGTCCAGGATTGGCGGGGTCATGGACATTGAAGAATTTTCTTTCTTTTTTTGATACTTCTTGTGGCGGGTTTGCTTTCCGCTTTTCAATTGATTTTTTCCGGGTCTTAGCTGCTTTATCTTCGACTTCAATCAATAACATGTTTTCTGCCCATCTAAAGGACTTTCCCCATACAAGGGTAGCAGCATCCCGGCCATGTTCGTTTGACCGCCCTGTAAATCCCGTCAGTGTCTGAAACTGGAATTTATTTGTTTTTGTGGGTTGCACCATAGCACCAACGGGAACTTTCGCCCGATCTGCCCGGATGCGGTTCGAGGGGGCAATCTGGATAGTAACAACTTTATGCCTATTCAATAATTTCAACATTAATTTGCCAGCCGCTTTATTCTCTCCTATTCTTTGAGCCGTGGTAAATGCTTTAGATAGTTCTGAAGCAATCATTGGCCAATCTGTTTTATTCGGCAGTGGCCAAGCTTTTGCCCCTAATTTCTTCATGTAGTTGCCGAATAATGTAATTATCGGTTTGACCATTCCCAGCGCCTTGAACACGGCAGAATCAAGAGCCGGGTTTTCAAGTACTATCACGCATCTATTAAGCTTTATGTTTTGCCCAAGCCATTCAATACCGTCGAACCAATCCCCGCCAAACATTTTCATTTCGTTGGTTTCTGGATCATATATACATATTCCAAGATTATTAAAACCTGGATCAATACCAACTAAAAATTTCTTTTCCGATAAATCTACTTTCATTGGGCAGTCGATTAGATAGGTAGGAACACACGAAGAATTAAGAAAATCAAAGGGCGGGTTAAAACGCCCTTTGATTTAATGACGTTAGCTATTCTGTGTAACGGTAAACCCTGCAACGCCCAACGCCGTATTGGCAGCATCGGAAGCAGCAGTTCTAATCCCGTTAGAAGAACCCGCAACATTAATGACGCCCGGTGTTCCTCCGTTTGCAAGTCCCGGTGTTCCTTGTACGGCTGCATTGGCAGCAATCAAGAAAGCATCAACGGCGGCGGCATTGTAGCCGCAATCATTGACAGAGATGTTTATCAATTCTTCGCAGACCTGCCACCCGATAGCGGGAGCGCCGGAAAGTCCTGTTGAACCTGTTAGATCAATATCGGTGATCGTCGCCGCTGCCGCAATCCCTGGCAGGTCGTCAAATTCGGGCGTTCCCCCGTTGAAACTGAAAGTACACGCAAGTAATTCAAGTTTTTCAAGTCCGCTTGCGGCGGCGTTGTCCTGGATTAGAAGCATATCCCCTTCGTCAATGATCTGAGCCAGTTTCAATTTCTTTGTAGCTAAAGCGATCTGTTTGTAATCCCTGTGATCGTGATAGCCCTTCTCTGTGTTAATCGACATTGTTAAATTTTTTAATTAGAAAATGATAATTCCCTACAAAGTACCACTAATTGTAAAATAAATCAAAATATAAATATGATATTCAATTAACCTTCCTCAGCGTTAGACCACATTTTAGGAAAGCCCGTTCCTGTTTCATCGGGATGAATAAATGGATCAATTCCCCTATCTGCCACATACCGAAACGGCGTCCAGTGGAGCAACTTTCCTGTGATTTCTTTTTGTCCGTGCTTCCTTGAGAGGTGTATAAACCAACGTAAAAAATCGGAAGTCTTTAGCCCGTCCTTTTCCGCAATCTCACAGAGCCGTAAATATTGTCTTCCGTCTTTGTGTGTAACCGTGTTATCAATAATATTATAATTGACAGAAAACATTAAAGCCTCATCAATGTAAAGTGCAACCATTGTTCCATTTTCGCCCAATTCCTCAAACCTGAATTTGAACGGCTCAAATCCGTCTAAGAGCGGAACCGCTTGTTTATGTGAGGGAAGGTAGGTGATTGGACAGAAATCAAATTGGGTCTTATGCAGTGTCTTTCCTGTCAATTCCGAATGCCAGTTTTCCGCATGTTGCACCTGGAAGTTGAAAGGCTTCCCCCCGTTGCGGGGATTGTTTGAGTATGGATGGATTTTCATTCCTGGCGTCCAACGCCCGTCCATCCTAAAGGTGTGCTTCTTCCGTCCTACTTGGGCATTATATAAAAAGTAAGTCCTTATTTTACCTCCTTTGGGATTTGCCCACGGCATGAACTCAGAAAAGGATAAAATCATCTTTGGTGTGTTTTTGATTAAAAAGTACGTGGGCAATCAAAAAAGGGGTATTGCCCACGTCCAATCTTTCCATAGTCTAACAAACACGTTTTTTTATTCGTTTTGATCCGGGAACCCCATTCCGATCTGATCTGGGTCTTTCCTTGTTTCCCTTAGTTCACTGTAATGTGCAGCCTTTTCAAACCCCCATTCGCCGGCGGCTAATTCCATAGAAGCCTTTTTTTGGAGCATGGCCAGCCGTGATTTTGGGTCATGTGAATGAAATTGGATTGTGGTAAAAGAAGATGCCACTTTAAAGGTGCATTTGATTGCGTCCACGGTACAAACAACGATCAATGTCGAAGCTTGTTCCCCTACTTCCAATGCTTCCCTCCATTCCCTTTTTTCCACTTTTTCCAATCCCATGTTATCGTAATCGGGTAATTTGAACCCTGTAATAGAAGGGGATACCCCTGTTGCTGCCTTTGGTGTTTTTTTTGCCATCTTTAATGATTTACTAAAAAGGTTATGAAATATAATTTAGTCACAAATATAGTTGTTTTGTGATAGAATCCAAATTAAATTCATTGTTTTTTATCACCAAATAAAGGAGGGATAGTTTTTTTGCAATCTTTTTGGCCTTGATCCCTGCCAACCTATCGCTTTCTTTTGCCGCAACTTCACCCATTAACCGGATTTTTCCGCGTGTGGCCACATCTTTTGTGTTTTCGCTCGACACTTCTTGCCTTGCCAGTTGTTGCGCTTCCTCCCATATCGGTTTCCATACTTCACTTACATCAATGATCCCCTTCTTCCGCAATGCGTCGAAAATATAGGATGGGCAGTCCCGCCAATCTGTTTCCGGGTCTTCTTTTAGCTTCCGAAGCGTCACGACCAATTGTGGCCAGAAGTTCCGCCGCATCCTTTCTGCTCTTTTTTCATGCTCCTGGCGCTCCACTGTGTCGTGCTGCTCTTTTATGTAATTGGCCACGGCTTGAGCCTTGTGGGCTTTCCATGCGGACAGGACGGCGGAAAACGCCTTGGCTGTCATCTTCCCCCCGTACATTTCGCCCCGGCCTTTTTTATCCCCTAATTCCCCGGCAGAATGCAACCTAAATGCAATCCAGATTTCGGCAACGGACATGTTTTTAAATTCATTCTGCAAGGCTTTTACACATTCCCGTTGGACGATAGCCGACACCTCTTTGTCCCCTCCATAAGCCATTGCGATTTTTTTGATCTCGCTTGCTAAATAGGCATTTGTAAAGTCACCTTTTGGCAGTTTCAATACTACCCTTGACTTGTTCCTGATGATGGAAGCCAAATGATTTGTTTTAAAATCCAAGTTCCTGCAAGCCAATTCAATGATCCTGCCATCAACTGGAAAATCTTCTACACTAACGGGCAAGCTTTCTTTTTTCGGTTTTACAACTTCTGTTGTCATCATTTTGCATTTAATACGAATTTTCTTCCCTTAACATCTTTAATGCCTCTAAAGATTGTTGGTTTGATTCACTTGCCACTTGCTCCTTGGATTTCTTTTTGTCCCCGGTGTACCCGTTTGAAAGGTTTTTTTTAATATCCACATAGATAGATTCAAAATTACTTACGAAATTTGTTGGCGTGAATTTATCCATGTACCAACAATTTGTAAGATTAGAGGCTGTTTGAAGGAACATTGACAAAGCCCGGTCAACAAACGTTTTGTCCCTATGGTATATTTGCCCGGAAGATTTAGCCTTGTCCCTTAACATTCTCATAAGATTTCCTAATTGCCCTATCTCCTTTGCATTCCAGTACACGCCCTCAGACCCGTTGACCGTCAATCCGCAATTTCTTTGCCACTGCCTGTAATTTTCATCAAACATGGCTTTTGCTGAAGTAAAGACGCCGGGAGGCCACTTTTCTTTTTTGTCCTTTTTTCGGGGAATATTTTTTGGTTTTTCTTCTTTGTTTTTAAATAGTGTTTGTGTTTTTCCATTAATAGATTTTTTTGGTGGAGTATGGGGCAATTCGTCAGAATTGAAGTTTACTTCTAATCCTTGGTTATTATTATCTATACTAGTACTATTATTTGTCGGATTTATTTCCGAGTTGGATTCGGAAATTTTTCCGAGTTCATTCGGATTTATTTCCGAGTCTCGGAAGTGCCCGTCTTTATTAGTGTTTCTCCATAATTTACCCTTTTCCGCAATGGCAATACAGTCTTTTGAAGTTATCTTTTTGTAAAAGATTACACCTTTTTTTTCAAGGCTCTTAAAGTGACGGTAAATTGTGTCAGGTTTATCTGTTACTACTGGGGCTTCTTTGAGTACTTTATACCTACTGATAAAGTAATAATCAATGTTTTCTACGGTGACCCTTTCCGCCCACGTTGGTACATTGAAAAGGAAATCAAAAACAATTGCTTCAGCCGGATTCAAGCCCCATTCAATAGCCTTTACCTGATTGATTGAAAAATTATAAGTCATGGGTACTCATTTTAAGGCACAAAAAAGCCGTTCAATGTTTGACCCAGTTGCCTCTAAGGTTGCATCCCTCCCACCGTGAGGTCGACAACCGGGTCAAGCACGAACGGCTTGAATAGTGGTTATTTCCGCCTTTTTTCCATGCAACTTTCCAAAAGACAACACAAAAGTAGTCATTCAATCACAGATTTGCAAATATTGATTTCTGAATCCCTTTTGACATCCTGTTTTTAGCAGCATTATAATAATCTTCATCCATTTCAAACCCCACGTAATCAAACCCCATTGATTCACAGGCAATTAAACTGCTGGCACTGCCAACATGTGTGTCTAAAATTAAATCACCTTCTATTGCGTATGTTCTTAAAAGCCATTGATAAAGGGCAACTGGTTTTTGTGTGGGGTGTATTGTTTTTTCGTTTCTTATCCTTTTGTCAGCATGATTGAATCCATAACTATCTAAATTTATATTAATTGCAACTTTATCAAAACTCCCCCATGCCAATTCAAAATCTGAAAAATTTGGAACTGGATTTCCTTTTTGCCAACAAATCCAAAAACGTGAAACGGGTATCATATCAGTAAAGTAATTACCCCCCCCATATTATTTGATTTTTACTAACCCTAAACACTTGATTGAAATATTCTTGATTCGGTCTATCATTCAGATAGACCGAATCGCCTACACCAAACCTAAAATTAAAATGTTGCCCCCCTCCATATGGGGGATCAATAACAGCAAGGTTAAAGTAATTATCAGGATAAGAAGGAAGCCCGTTTCCTATGCCCATACAATCGCCCAAGATGAATTTTCCCATTTTAGATATTATTTATAACCAATATACAAACCAATAACACCACAACCCAAAAAACGAAGGGCGGAAATTCGATCCTTTGCCCAAAGATCAAAATCAGAAACATGTCGCTATCAATGGTCATCCCGAACAACGCCAGGGTCAAATCATTGCTTTCACGCTGGACAGGAAACAACAATAATTCAAAACACCCTGTCCTTATTGTGAGGATGAAGACTTTGTTTTCGATTTGCATTTCTTCGATTTTGAGCATTCGTTAATTTGATAATCAAATAAATCCCTAAAAAATAGGGTAGAGCTAAGAATAAGAAATCCATGATTGGGTGTTTTGTGTGATTAAAATTATACACTATCAAAAAAAACTCTTCTTAATTTCCTTTTTAATTTCAAAATACCGTTCCGGGTTTTTGTCCAATTGAATCCGTGATGCCCTTAAAGAATCTAATTTAAATTGAATATTCCTTAATTGGACTACCAACCTGGAAATGTCTTCATCAATTAGCAACTTTTCTTTTGAAATCTGGATTTTTATTTCACTCATTTTAAGGCGCTTTAAGCGATGTTCTTTGAAAACGTGCGTAGACACCTGCAAAAAGGATTTTGGCTTACAGTGCCCACGCACAAAACATACATCGTCATTTTAGCCGCCCATACGGGCAGCGATTTCTTTGTAATGGTTGAATTTTGGTTCATCGGTGGGGAAATAAAATTTTGGCATCTTAACGGGGATCACATAAACCCAGACTTCCGCCGCAAAAATTATGATCCTTGTCAGGTACATTTTCCATCCTTCGTCGTCAAGCCTTGTAGTCGATGGCGGTAAGGTTATCGTTTCGCCAAAACTGTTTTTCACTTCAACAGAATTATCCAAAAATTCTTTCTTCAACCAATCGTGTGTACTATCAAGCGTTGATTTTATACCAGGATCAATAGGATAGCCACAAACATCTTTTAAGGCAATGGCCACATGCTTTACCACAACTGCGAAGTAGTACCCTTTATGGGACTTTACATGTTCCGATTCATCTTCTCTTATCTCAAGGATAACCCGTACCCCATCACCTAACTTTTTTGCAAAGTATTCAATGGCGCCCCTGTTGGGAAAATGCAATTTGCCTTCATCCCTTTCGCCTTTTTTATAGCCTGATAATCTTATGCTTCTTGCCATTATTATTTATCTTCTAAAAGTTCGGAATTTTGGAAGACATTTCCAATGACTTCAAAGTCGGATTCCTCAAATTGGAAAAATGCAAATGCCGTGGCGTCCGGGGTTTCATTTGATTCACCGCCAACATGGGTCAACCATTCCCGGTTTTTGATTCCGACTAATTCAAATGACAGTAGATTGGGATTGTAACGGATAGACCCAGACAACTGCGAGCCCCTTTCCGACCCATCAAACCACCAATAAGTAAATGAAACAATATCACCTTCCCATATTTCAACGCCATTGGAATCCTTCATCCCTGTTGACAACAAGGCGTTTTCATAACGCCCCAAAATGGTATGTGAAAACAGTGATTGCAGCCCGTCAATTTTCGGGTAAACCATTTCTTTGTTGACATCATCCCATGCCCTGACACGTATTTCAAATGGGTCAATGGCTTCAGGCTTGCCCACATTTGGCAAAAGAATGCCGATCCTTGCCATCCGCCCCCGTTCATGCAAAGCAATCATTCTATCCCTTTGACCTCCACTCTGTAAGGTGTTAGTGTACTTCCTTAAAACAACCATCAATTCATTGAATAATCTTGAATCAACAGTGATTTGATTTTTCATAATTAGTTTCCGTTTGCTTTTTTGTAAATAAACATTTTGAATAACAATTCAGAACTTACGAACCCGAATGAGTTGAGTTCAAAAAATCCGTGAATAAAATTATATTTATTCCTTGTCAAACCCTGCAATCCGTTTTCACGGATAAATTTACATGCTTGATCGTTTGGGTTTAATTTGAAATCTTTCATAATCCTTTATTTTTTAAAGTGGAAATTTCTAATACATCATCTAATCTCAAAGTGGTGGCAGTATTCCTATCCCTCCAATTTTAAAGGTTCAACAACTTGAAAGGATTTTACTTTTTCGGCTGTCAACAGACCCGTCATAGATTCGCCGTACTCTAAGACCTTTTCGGCGCTTTCAATATCAAGATCACAAATTAGGTTCACAACAGGGTAATTATTCTTTGACCCTGCACGGTTGGACTTATGTTTCTTTACTGTCAGGTTGAAAGGTAGCATGATGACCCTTCCAAAATTATTCAAACACATATCAAACATTGATATAATTTGATGAATAGTTGTTTCCTTCGCCTTCGTCCTATATTCCCAAACTCCAAGTTCCGTACATCCTAAAATAATAAACCTTAATACCAAAACTTCATGCCATTCTGCTTTATATTTTTCCGTCGAATGTTTGATAGCCAGTCTATTCATATATTTTTCCACTCCATAAATCCTTGCATCTTCTTTTTCAAATCCCTTTTCCACGGAACGGAAAAAGATTTCTCTGTTGCCATACGAAACTAATGCCCCGGATTTATCACGCAGTTCTAACCGTTCGGAGCATACTTCGTCAATATCATTAGAATGAAATGTAATAGGAATATAGGTTGGCCTGTCAGAAAATAGAACCTTCATTTGATCCACCCTTTTTTGCACAAAGGAAGTGAAACGAAAATGATCTAACGACATAGGGTAGCCCGTGTCTGGATTTTTCATCCCTGTTTTTACTTTACCTATGACGGGCATTGTGTACGGCTTTAATTCGCTCTTTACAATTCTCATATTTCAAGAGGCTTTTTTGCAATTGTTGACAAAATCTTGTGATCTTCAAAATTGAATTTCCCCAACGTGGCAACACCTTTGATTTCCATGTGTGCCCGTGGCGGGTCGATCCATCCTTCCAATTTAGCCATTTCCATCCTTCTAATAACAGACGTCGCAAACTTGGAGTCTGTTTGGTTTTGTAATTTATAAGTGGGTTTTTTTCTCCAATCAGTAGGCGACCAATTAAAGACATGCGTAACTTCAAAGACTTCACTGAAAAGGTCGTTCCATATTTCCTTATATGCCAACAACTGCAATTCATGTTCCGGCCAAAAACCTTTCCGCCCGGACTTCAAATCAATAAGAGCATTTACCTTGCCTTTACCAAACTTGATGCGGCAGGGAAGGTCTACACATCCCGCCAGCCCATGCTTCCGGGAAGAAATAGCAATTTCGCTTCCAATTACTTCCAATTCTTTTTCTTCAGCAAAAACCAAGAATCCCGCCACGTCCTTTACAATTTCAGAAGCCCACGATAAAGCTTTGTAATTATACCCGGCGTCAATTGCTTCATCAATCGCACGTTGGGCAAGTTCATCAAAGTCTACTTGTCCGGCTCGGCAAAGCATTGTGATTTCTTTGTGAAGCAGTGTCCCGTATGCCGCCGTACAATTGGCTACATGACGGGCGACTTCCGTTCCGTGACTCGCAATCCATTGAATCAAAAAAGGTGAAGTGGGAAGGCTCTTTTTAGTGAATTCGGTAACTGACAAATAAGGGATGGCGTCAGTACCTATAAACTCAAAATAATATCTTTCATCCCCTTTATCATATCTCCAAAGACGTGTGGGAGATTCAAGCCCGGTTATTTGTGGTTTTATTTCCGGGCTGACTTCTATCAATAATTTGATAAAATCACTTTTAGTGATTGTTTTTTTTACTTGACTCATTTTTTAACGGTTTTACGGTTTTAGATTTTGGATCTCAGTTCCTTTTTCATGGCGATGACCATCTCTTTTATCTTGGCAATCCCAACCTCGTTCATCACCACAATAACCAAATCTTTTTTGGATGGCTTGCTCCCGTTCAGTAACTTATAGACCCGCTGCCATTCTTCAAATTGCTCATGGTGAACATTAGTGAACCCGACACGGACAACCCGTCTATGTGTAACTTTCTTTTCTTGATTTACTTTTCCCATTGTTTTATTAAATTTATTATGTGACAAAGATAGTGATTTTATCACAATTATTGCAGTAAATAGGTCGCTATTCCCGTCCCAGCGTAACCAAGGACGCATCCTAAGAGAAAGTAAACCGTGAAAGATAGCCGCTTGTTTGACTTTTTAAGGGATTCAATATCCACTCTAAGTAATTCAATCTCTTTTTTCATGAGTTGTGTTTTTTTAACGGCTCTTACTTTTATTTAGTCCAGACAACAAAACTGTCTGCTGATTTTATTGATTTCTTTTGTCGAGCATTCACAACTAATCCGTCTGAAAACTCAGTGTGCCAACAAAAATGATTTATTCCCCTGCCCTCCGATACTCTGCCAGCTCGCACAACTTGGCTAATTTTGAACAAAGCAAAAGCAGGATCGGTATCGTCTTGTATTTCAATAATTATTTTAGACATTGTGATTGTATTTGAAAAATGGTCGGTTGTTAATTTTGAATTAAAATTTTGATCTTTTCCCAGTTTGTGATTACGGCTATCAAACATCCCAACATCAAACCTCCGAATAGGGCAAAACAAATTCTATTGATATTTGAGACTCGGCTTTCATCACAATTATTTTCTTTATATTACTATCAAGATTAGGGAGTACAATTGTTTGCCCAGGTTTTACTTTCTTGTCATTTATGATAATTGTTTGGTTAGTATCATTGGTATATTTCCAACCACCTTCACCCTCTGTTTGAAATATTGTGTGGTTAGTAGCCGTAGCACCTGTCGTGTCTTTATCCCACAGGTTAAATTTATTGAATGGTGGAAATCTCATTAATTTATTTTTTAACTGTTCTCGAAATACGGGCGTTGATTAATTAAGAGCCAGAGCCAGAGCCAGAGCCAGAGCCAGAGCCATCTCCAGAGCCAGAGCCATAGCCAGAGCCAGAGCCATAGCCAGAGCCATCTCCAGAGCCAGAGCCAGAGCCATAGCCATCGCCATAGCCATAGCCATAGCCATAGCCAGAGCCATAGCCATCGCCATCGCCAGAGCCATCTCCAGAGCCATCGCCAGAGCCAGAGCCAGAGCCATCTCCAGAGCCAGAGCCATCTCCAGAGCCATCTCCAGAGCCATAGCAATTAGGTTGATAATCGTCTTTTATTTTAACTTCCTGTTGCTTCATGGTTTCTTAATGATTTTTCCGCTTCTTTTGAGCAGATGGTTAATGAATAATCTTCGATAATATACTTTCGAGAGACTACGCCAGATATTTTGCTATCACTATGAAGTCCGGTACATGAAACACCTTCATACCAACTAACATTATTATCTTTTGGCTTATGGTAATATATCCGTCTTGCATCCTCAATTACTACTCCTGTATCATCTGCCATTACTACAGTCCCGCAATTTATACCCTCATTCCTTGTTCTAACAATAGCATATTGGCCGATTGAGTCTTTAAGGATTTTTGATTGTTTCTTTTGCTTACCAAATACAGAAACCAATTCTTTGATTTCACCATACGTTAGATTTTCTAAATTCATTTTTAATTATTGTTTAGTGATAAAATATTGTACTCTAAATCAGTTATTACTTTGAGTAGTGTTTACAGTTAAAACATTTAAAATGCCCAACGCCAAAGAATCCATTTTTGCATCTTTGGTTAATTTATGTTCGTACTTATCTCTTATTTTTAAGTCAACTATTTGACTTTTAATGTTGATACTTTCGCAACTGATATTCATTTTTTATTAGATTTTAATTGTTCTTCAAATAGGTCAATTTAGCTTTTTTGTGGCTAAGAACCTTTCAAAATCAGCCATTGAAAACAAATCATATGCTTCCTCAAATGTGCAATAGTGGTGGCCTTTGTTGGATAAAACATTGTCTGCGTGGAACCCGATATTGAAAGCCACCAAGCCGCCTTTTCTTGTTTCGTCATAGTCATAGATCAAATCCTTTTCCGTCGCCCATGCGAAGAAGTCAGCCAAGTCAAAGTCAAAAGTCGGACATGCCGCTAAAAAGTCAGTGAATGCAAATGGATCAACAGCCTGTATTGTCTGGCCTTTGCCACTTTCCGGCATTGGATCAAATTCACCGTAAACGTTGGCCACTTGATAGGTGACAATAGTCGGTGATACATAGGTTTGAAAATCCCTTGAACGGTAATCCAATTTAGATGCAAAAGAATGTACGTCCAAATCTACAATACGGACTTTCAACGACTCGTCTTTCTTGCCGATCCTGACGACCTTATCAATAAACGTAAAGCTGAATACCTCACCGTCGCTGATCTTCTTTCCTACATAGCTTAAAACGTTTTTGGTGGGATCGTGCTTCACAAGTTCAAACCCTGTAAAGTTACCTTCCCCGTAACCTGTCGGGATAAACAAATCACCGATGGAAAGTTCTTTGATTGAAATCTTTTCTGTTGAGATATGATAATCTGAATGATTGAATGACATTTTGAATTTGTTTGATTGGTTATTAATACTGCAAATGTAGTTCCATTTTGTGACAATTCCAAATGTTTTGTCACAATTATTTAATCACGGGCAAAAAAAAAGTAGACGTCCGTAAAACGGATGCCTACCATTAGAATGAATCAAGTAAAAATATTTTTTGCACAATGTATTGTCCAGGCTTTTTAAAATAGTGTCCGCTGTGTCTGTTGAATGCACTGTCCCTTTTGTCTGTCAATACTTATGCACGAAATAAATTCTGGACATTATATCCTTATTTTTTAATTGACCGTTGGACACCGATAAAGACAAGGACAAACATTGAAGTCATTACCATCTCTGCAAAAAACCATTGTTCGTTGATAGCAAGTGAGAAAACGGAAAATTGCATGACCCCAAAACACCATTTCCATATTTCCGCCGTCCTATTGTCCTTGATCCTATTGTACGTAACCACCGACCCTATCCCTGTTGCCAAACCGATGATGCTAAAAAAGATAGCGGAATAGTCTATTTTGTTTTTGAACTCATTGTGTCCGATCACACCGAAGGCGAACATGTCCGCCCAAAGTATAACGAGCAATACCAGCATGATAAGCCAATCGGCGGAAAGCCTCTTTTGTAGATTATTGTTATGGGGGCGTTTTAAGCCCTTCTGACGGGGTACACTCTTTTTCGTTGGCGTGCCGCTGGGTTTAACGGTAACGTTGATTTGGGAAGACCTGCGTCCATCTGACGTTAAAAATCTTATCAGTTCTGCGGAAAGGGTTTGAGCTTCGCCGGGAACTTCCATATTTCCCCGGCGAAGCTTCTTTTTTAAGGATTCGACATTGACCCCTTTTTCTTCTGCCAGCTCACCTATTGTCATTTTTTTCGACTTTGTGACAAAGGTAAACAATCAGTCACAAACAATAAAGCAATGCAATAAAAAAAGACTTACCCGTAGGGATAAGCCTTTATATTACAATGCTCAAAGGATAGAATCATTCCAAAAAGAAAGCCTAACCCCAAAAACTACTAAAAGGCAGGCTTTCATTACAAATTATAATCCCATGAACAATGGGACAAATATAGTGAAAAAATTATTGAGATGTCGGAAACCTGATGACCCCGCCGCTTGCCTGTACTAATAGCTGTGCATCTGCAACCGCCTTTAATTGTTCATCTTCCGTTTTCGGTGTTTTGAAAATCTTACTGAAGACAGTATCATAAAGACCCATTGCGAACATTGTAAATGCAAACCACATGACACCCCATGACATCCAGAATTCAAGGGTCTTGAAATCCCCCCCTTGTATCAATAGCCATGCAATTGCAAGTGCCCCGGCAATGCCAGTGACCAAGCGTTTGTTTTTGGCAATCCCGGAAAACAGCGATTTTATACCTTTGATGGAACGTGACCCGAAAGCCAGTATAGAAGTAAACGCCCCGCCAAGGAGCCATTTCGCTATTTCCATGATCCAATCGAGCGGCCTTCCTTCTGTTTCGGAAACATTTTCCTTGATTTCGGCAAAACCTGTCAGTAGGGTAGACACCAACTGTCCGACATTCTCACCCACTAACGTAAATTGCTGCTCATCGGTGTTCGTGACGATTGCCGTATCTGGGCTAACCATAACAACTTTCTTGACATCCCCAATCTCAGCCGCCAAGGAATCAACATTGGCTTCAACTTCGACAACTTGTCCGAACGTGGCCACACTGGCAAAGGCAAAGAATAGATAAAAAATAAACTTTTTCATTGTAATAAATTTTGATGATTGAATTTAAGTTAACTCAGAAATGAACCCGTCCGCCGATCTTGCCGACCCCTCTTTTTATTTTGGGGTAATACTCCCCCTCTACAAATGCGCCAACCCATTTTGTCCGGCGTTCGTAACCCAGACCTAAAAGATAATTTATATCGGTGTTAGCCCCTGCAAAAATACCAAATGTGTTTTTCCGCCAAACTTCATAGGGCTTTTCTATTGTGGTGGTAATTGCGGTCACATCGGTCTTTATCTTCATTCCATCAGTCGGTATGATACCAAAAACATCCGCCTTCCATTGGGTTTTAAAATGCTTGCCAGATACTTCCCCTGAATATTCCCGCCGCTCCCCTTTAGTGTCATATTCTTGGAACAGTTCCTCAATCAATGCCTTATCCCTGTCACGTTGTTTCCCCAGGTCTGCAATCTGCAATTCCTGAAGCCTTGATTTTTCGGTGCATTCCAAAACGGCCATGATTTGTTTGTCCCGGTCTTCGATGCTTTCCAAAAGTTCTTGCGCAACTTTTTTATAATGCTGATACCTTCCGAAATAATGATCCCTCTCTTTTTGTAGTTCTACCGCATCTGCAATGATTGAATCCCGGATGTTGTCAAACTCCGAACCCGTCCAATCACCTTCCTTTTCTTCCTCGACAACGGTCACTTTTTCCACAAGGATTTTACCGCCGACCTTTGGGGGCGCATTGCACCCAAAGCAACCACGGAACCTTGATAGGGCGAACATCAGGACTATGAATCCGCCAATTAAGAAAATGGTGTTTTTTTTCATTTTGCAAATATTTTAGCTAAGGTTGAAAAATCATTCTAAATTCTTTACCAGAACTCCCCTAACGCTTGCTGTTCCGTCCGCCAATGCTGCCACGCCCCATGCGGACACTTTGATTTTTGAGAGTGAGGGGACTTTAACAAGTGCTGTCATTAAGGGGGATGATGTCTTTTTTAAATAAATCCCATCCTTGAAAAGATAGACATCCGGGATCAGGACACCGTTTTTATCCGTACTCCTTAAACGATACCGGACTTCTTTGTCGCCCCCTTCGCTCGAATGCCATTCCTGTACATAGAGCGTGTACCCTGCCGGAACCATCTTCTTGCACGTTAGGGACTGATTGCCCCCCGATTTTATGATCGAATAGACCGTATCACTTTCGGTAATCCGGTAAATGGCTATATCTCCAACCGCCACCCCGTTAGTCCCCGTAGAAATAGCATGGAAGTCATTGATAAACCGGATGTCCGTACTGTCTTCGATGAAATAGGCAATCCCGCCTGACGTGTTCAGTTTGTATGCCGTGTTTTGCGAAAATGCAAATAACGGAAGAAAAATCAGTAGTACGGTTTTTAGAAATTTCATTTTTTGCTTGATTTTGAGTGTTCAAATAAATACTTGATGTTTTTCCATATTGACACGCCCGTCAGTTTATTGACGTTTTCGTCTATGCTGAAGAACTCAACACGTGCGACCGCCAACGCCGCAATGTAGGAAATAGGGGAAACGGGAAAGCGCAGGAAGAAAATATCTATTACGTGGGCAGCGATTATAAAGAGCATATAAACAAGTCCTTTATCAATAGACCGCCGCATCTTTTCAGATGTTATTTTCTCTCCTGCTTTTTTTGCCGATTTTAATCCCGTGAAGTGATCTATTGCCACTAAGACAAAAGAACCTAACACAAAAGAAGCGATCGGCAACAGGAAAGTCCCCGCCACTCCAAGAGCCATGATTAATATGCCCTCTAAAAATTTTATGTCCATGATTTTTTCCATCACGTTTTTTATATTTAGTGTGTGTCCGTGATATTTAGAGACATTTTCCATTTTCAAAAAATTTATAGCAGTGCGACCAAAAAAACTAAACCAGTCCTATTTTGAAAGACTTCCTTTTTCCCGGTATTACGATTATATAAATACCGGCCGGAAGGCATAGGTCGTTACGTGGGTCAATCCCCCTATCATAAAACAGGTTGGCACTTGTTACCAACCTTCCGGCCATATCATAGGCGATGACCAATGTCTTCACATCCAATGTGTCCTGTTGGTTATGGAAACAGTTTTGAGAAAAGCCAGTAATCGAAAAGAAAAGAAAGATGATTGCAATCAATGTTTTCATGTTGAACTTATTTTTGAACTTTAAATTAATTATTGTATCAAATACCTGATTGTAACTGTAACCTCATACCTGTTGCCGGGGTTTGCAGGCGCCCCCGTCCCTCCGTTCCCATAGTAAACAGCAACATCAATGTCATCATTAACAGTGTCGGCAGAAACGGAACGAACCCGGCTGTCTATGTTACTAAAATCCAATTGGTCGGATTGAATGAGATTCCCTCCAACGACCCTTGCATCAATAGTTGATGTAAAGTCAGAAGCGAGGGGGGCAGGAGGATCAATAACAATGGTTGACGTGGAAGTCCCAACGGCAGTATAGACCAAGAACGAAACCGTGATTTCCACAAGGTCGTCAACCCTTTGGAATGTGCCCCCTATACTGCTTGTCGTACTGCCTCCTAAATCCTTTATGGTATCGGCGGCGGGAGCGGTTACGGTGAAAGTTGCACCTTCACTAAAAATATTCATATCCCCACGCACATCGTCAATATGATTCGTCTTTATTTCACCTCCCTCAATGGTCAATATTGAATCAACGGAAGTGGTTTGGTTAGCTGCATTTTTTACATATAGTTGTTCCTCTGCTGTTATGTCTCCTGACGCAAGGATGCTACCGTTAGGCACTGCAACGTCCATATCAGATTCTATGAGCAGCGCCGTAGCTCCTCCGTTCACCACTGAATTGACCAAAATTTCCATTTGGTCTGAACCATGGGAATAATTTATCCTACCTGCGTTATTATCATCCACGTCACCAAAATAGATGGCCGCCGTCGCCGTATTAGGGGTTAGGAATGTCAGACCTCCGTGAGTGCTATTCTCTATGACCACTTCATCCGCCGATGTATTAGCAGTTACACTACCAGCGCTTCCCGACATGATATGTACCTTCCCGTCCGGCGTGGTTGTCCCGATACCGAGTTCTTTGCCCGAATTGTCCCAAAAGAAATTAGAATTGTCTTCCAACAAATACCCAGAATTGGTAACAAAGGGAATGCTCCCTATAATAAAGGGCGTCTCTCCTGACACCATCGCTGAAATATTCCTGACACCCGATGAGTTCGTCAGATAGAAATTTGTATTCACCATCTCCATTGCACCTGCTTCGGCAACGGTTGTCAATGCTCCGTTTGTAAACTTTAGAGGCGCAAAACCAGCCGTTGCAATTCCTGCCTTCAAATGCAATGCTGCTGTTGGAATAAATGCACCAATTCCTACATTTTCATTTGATGCAATTACCATTGGAATATTTCCCGCTGTATTAACACCAAATAACATTTTCCCTTGGGTGTCAGAACCGTCCCTAACAACTGAAATCTGCCCAATATCACGAATACTTCCTGCTCCACTACGAATACCAAGAGCAAAAGTAGACCCAAAACCATCTGCCATTACCTGATCCGTGGTGTGTAGTATCCTCCCTGCCGTTCTTAGCCCCGTTGTAATAGAACTTGTTCTTTCGGATTGAAATACGGGGCCATCCACATCACTTACAGCAAGTTTGGTATTTGTGCTACCTGCATTGATACTGACATCCCCACTGGATTCGTTTATCCTCAAAAGGCTGACCCTGCCCCTGTCAACAATGTCCAGTGCCACACCTGGGTTATCATATTCAATACCCATCCTAAAAAGATCACTGCTGTTATTGAAATCTATCATCCTCAACCCTGAGAGGTTGTCCAACACGCTCATTGTGAGTGCTGGTATATCTTGTGAACCACCTACTAATTTTAATGTCTCAAGTTGTCTTGGATAATAGGGCTGGTCATCCAATCCAATTATCTCGATTGTATTGTCGGCATACACCTTGACAATGGAATAGGCGTTTGTGGCCGCTCCGTCCATTGCTTGCAGGCCAATATATTTTATGCCGTTTATTTCGGTATACCTTGGCAGACCTTCGTGACCTGTAAAAATAGCTATTACGTTCCCATCGGCTTCCAGTATTGTCCTTATCGCACTGGCATTCGTAACAGCATAAGCGCCTTCGAGATTATATTCGCAAAACACAATCACTGGCTTTCCTGTTGCTGCAAGGTCGGCAGTCAACCATGTTCTTTCATCGGGCGGGATATAAGCTGTGTTAAAATCAAAATTTCCTGTATCATAAGGGTCTCCATCATCATCGCTACGAAAAAGGGGATCAAGTACCACAAAATGAAAATTGCCGGAATCAAAGGAATAATAAGGTGTTCCCATTCCTGTCCCAGCAATATACTCTGTCTTTGATAGTGCATCCAGGTCATGGTTTCCCAGTGCGTAATACCGTGGAATCGTCAGGTCATCATAAACAGCTTCTATTGTATCGAGGTCAAGGAGTGCTTGAGGATTAGATGTTACTGTCCTCTCTATGAAATCCCCTATATTCACCACAAAATTGATGTTTGTATTGCTATTGTAGTCCGCAACTGCAGCTGTCAGCTTGGTTACGTCTTCATTGCCAAATTCAACAGAAGTAAACGCCCCAAACTCTATGTTTACACCTACATTAGCCAATTCATTCCTAAGATTGGCTTTTGTCGTATCACTTCTGTACACAGTTGCAAAGACGCTTGAATCAACGTGTTGCAATATTTCTTTTGACACAAAATCTTTGACCGCTTTAGCCGTGGCTATTTCTGAGTCTGAAGCCGCTGTAAATGACGTGTCAGTGATAATGCCGGAAAGCCATTCGCCATCTATACGGATAGAATCGCCAACAATAACCTCATCACCGACAATTATTTTTTGTGCGTTCACCTCAATAAAAGAGGCAACCATTAATAGAAGAATGATTATTTTTTTCATTTCAATCAAGAGTTTTAATTACGTGAGTGGCGTCGAAGCAAATTCCTTTAAGTGGACATCTACATCGGTTGCCGTTAAGTACAGTGTTACATTTGAACCGTTCGCCCAAATATCCGTCCGTACTCCGATTTCATCATTATTGGCCAAAGACCTTTCGGGCAGCACATCTTCAGAACCCACTCCGGTAGTACCTATTTTAACGGTATTCGCACCGTTGCTTTTGATACCGATCCATTCCAGTACTTTCCCTGCAAAGACAGTGATTGTAGTAGTGCCAAGGTTCAACCCTAAAGTTATGTCTTTATTGACATGCCCTTTTGAGTCGATAGTATTGATAAACTGCGCCTCTGTCGGGACATCTCCCGTTTCAAAATAAGTCTTTAATGTGACATCTGATTGTACCGACATTGTTTTTGAATTTTATAAGTTAATTAATCTACGATAAAGTCGTTTTCTATTTCCATTACACCTATTCCGCCCAATCCTGTCCATTCTGATCGTGAGAAATCAGAACACCTAAATGTTGACACCCTGGCCTGGAAATTAACATATCCCGTCCCGTCAAAGACTATCCCTGCCGCAAAATCAACGTCCGTGCCTACTTCCAAAAATGCTTCGACCGCTCCGTTCTTGCCCCAAATTTCCACAATAGAACTTGAAAATGCAAACCCGGTGGCTTTATCCGGCGAAACATCAAGGGTTGTGATCCGTGGCAATGACACTTCATAGGTTGCATTTTGTACATAATACTCATTATTGTCGGAATCGTAAACGACGTTTCCGACTGCCAATATAATCTGTGTGTAAAGTCCCCCTTTATGCTCATATAACCTAAAAAGCCCATCCGAATCAGACTCAATAAGAATCAGGTCGCCCAAACCGAGAAGAACCACGTCGCCCATTGAATTGATATAATACCCACCATCATATTCCACGCTATTTTCAAGTATATTGCTCAATGCCACAAAGTCCACGCTTATACAGTCGCCAACAACAGAATAATCCTTGGCAGCCAAGGCGTCCCCGTTTGTTACGATTACCTGATTAGACCTGATTTCGACTTCAATGGCCGCTTCATCCCCCCTGTCTTCCCATTCCGGGGTCACAAGTATATGGAACACGTTTATTTCATCCCCCAGGAAAAACACGTTGACACAATCCATGTGAGGCAAAACAGAAAGGGCATCGACGAAATTCTCATCCCCACGGGTCACAAAAAGTTGTTGTTTCCAACTGACTATTTTGTTCACATATTGAACCCCGTTCCTTTCATCAACTGCCCTTTCATATTGATACGATGGCCTTCCAAGTTCAGTCCTGAACCAATGCCAGAATTTAAAAGGCGGATCAAATTCGATGTGCCCAAATGGTAATGGTAATCGCCTTTGATGGAACCATTCTACTTTTACAAAACCTGTCATAGAACCTTCATCCATCCAACAAAAATCCTCTCTCCATAAAACTTCCCCCAATCCATCCGTGATCGTCATCCCCGTGACACCTTCCTCAAGTCCGCTGATTGGCAGTTTTATGATACCGGGATAGACCCATATTTTATAAGTCGTAAAATCAAGTACATCAAAACCCGTGGACAACATGGAAGCCGTAATGTCCGTAATAGACCCGTCACTTTCATAAAGTGTGATTGTGTCAACATTTGCGTCCGCTGGATCACGTATGATCTGGAAAGGAGAAATAAAACCAAGTGGCACGATATGTGGCCTTTCTTCACCATATGCCGCTTCCCTGTTTTTGGAAAGCTGCCGTGAATCGGGCATAAAACCCACCGGATTTATATTTCTTTTATTCTGTGACATGGCGCAAATTTATATTCTTTTCGTTACTAAATATATCACGTTCCACCCTGTAAGCTTTACCGTTCCCTATCTCGGTTGTCGTCAGTTCCAATGTCCCTATATCCTCAGACGTTGACATTATTATTTCCTGAAGCTTCCTTTTTGCCAATGTGATTGCGGTCGTTGCATATCGGTTTATATTTATATCTGAAGCCGGAAGCCCGTATTTATGGAGATTAGGGACTAACCAAGCAAAGGAAGCGTAACCGTTCTGCAAATTATATTCTTCTTCAGAATCAATAACTACGTTTACCAATGGCGCTTCATAGACCGTTCCGGGCTTGACAGCTTCAACAAATAAAAACCCATCCTTCGAAACATCAGAACCGCCATTGTGAATAAGGTCAATGTCAGAATTAAACCGCCCAATTGACCACTTTTCAACCTTGCCCTTTTCCACCCATTCAGAAAGGATGTCCATTGGGTAACCGATAAAAGGCTTTGAAGATTTCCCCTGCCATCCGAATTCATACCGTTCTGGCATTTCCGCCTTTTCAAATTTATAGGTGTTCTGAGCTGTTGCCCAAGCTTTTCCCGTCATAGGGTCAAATGTCCCGGTTAAATCCGTTCCTATGACCTCCCCGGCATAGCTGCCGCCATTTTCAAAGAAATTTAAATGTTCGAAGATCAATTCACTGTCATCATTCACCCGGTAGTAAACCCTTAAAGCCTGACGGTATAGATCAAAAATATCTTTTAACGTGATTTTTACGACGGGTTGTGGTTCGTCGTAATCCCCTACTAAAATGTTAGTAATAGGGACTATTATCGGCGTCTTGAAAACACCACGGATCGTATTTGATACACCATAAAGGAAGTCGCTAAAACCGCTCGTTTCTTCATGTGTAACACCTGACCCGACCGCCTCTAAAAGTTTTGACACAACATCGACTACTTTATAGCAATGGTTTACAATATAGGTTTCTGAAGCTTCGGATAGATCGGCTATCAATTGGGCATCATATTCGACCCAGAAAGAAGCGTCGAGCCAATCAGATTGAAGCACCGGATAGAATACGCTGCCCGTTGGCCTTGAGAAATGTTCATCTGGGAAGTGCTGTGCCGTATCCGGGAAAACGCCCCACCTTGTCCCCTCTGTTGTGTGGTCTTCGGAAATAAGAAAATCGGTATAGTCTATTTGATAGATGCGTGTAAAAACGCCGTGGTCATCAACAATGTCGGTTCCAGGGATGGCAAAAGTTGCGTTGCCGTCCACCGTGGCCGCTTTTGTCAATATACGTGAATAAAAATCAACATAGAACGCCCGGCACTTGGAAACCCCGCCGTCCGTCTGTGAGGTAAGCAACACACCCTGTTCAGCTTCAACAGGGATATTTGGGATCGGGTCATCAATTGCGCCAAGGTATTCAACAAAGCCATCACTTTCACGGGTAATCCTCACCCTTACGTCCGGGATCGACACAACGCCAAGCCGATAAACCCCGTCTTCCCGTAAGCTTGTGCCCAAACCTATATCATAAATGTAGACCCCGGAAACGTCAGCGCTTAGACCCGTGCCGCTCCCCGTTACAAAATACTTCCTGCCAGAATACCCGAAACGATAAGTGCCTTCTAATACGGAATGAACTTCAGATGGATTGGTTGTTACTTCTTCCCAAAACGCCGCATCGACATAATTGGTGATCTTATTGGCGCCCCTGACGTAGATTTGGAGTATTGCCCGGCGTATCAACTGAAGCTTTGTCAAAGGTGGTTCCAATTGGATCAAATCAAATTCCTTTGAAACCCCTTCGATTATTTCTTTATAAAGATCAACCGTCCGTGGCTGAACCTCAACCCTTTCATTGTCTGGGAAAAATTCACAATCCGTTTTGAAGAACTCTCCCTGCCAATTTGCAAGTGACAGGGAAACAGGATCGCCCGGCAACACTAAAATAACAGTGAAAAGGGTATCAAAATCAGCCGAGTTGACAAAAGTGTAGTTGTCACGTGTCAGCTTCATTTTCCCGTTCAGCTTTTCCCGGCTGAATTCTTCTTCTTTTACTTCTTCATCGACAATTTTAAAAGAACCTCCACCGATGTTCAAATCAGTCCATATGGTTGCCCCGCCGCCACCGCCGCCAATCTCGTCTGTGATATAGAATTTAGGTTCTGCCATTTAGTTGCTCATTATAACTGTCCTTTCGTTTTTATAATCCCTTACAAGGTTGCCCCGTGCATCCGTTGACGTGGTTTCCCTTCCTGAATTGGTGGCAATTGTCTTTAAATACCCTTCCATTGTCCGGTTCCCTGTCTTGACCGTTACCATACTGGAAGCTGCCTTAATGCCTTCGCCCGATGAACGGGCAAAGGATGTTTCCATCTCCCCCCGGTTCATGGCCTTGACCAATTGAGGGAGGAAGGATCCGTATTTTTTCCTGGCCGTTGCTGTGAATACTGCCATCCCTTCGCCACGTTCCGCCGTCAATACTTCTTTGCCGTCTTTGGAAACCCCAAAAGGAATATCGTCCCCGCTTTCATGCGACCCGCCAAAATCCAAATCCATGTAAGTCCCTTTTCTGTTCGTCCGCTTGGTCAATTGTGAAGCCCTCACTTTGGAGGCAATGAACGATCCCCACATGATCGCCAACGCAGGAATAGCCAAAGGAAAGCCCAATTGTCCCCAGATTTTAGCGGATGCCGTTACAAGGTTTGTTGCTTGTTGGGCTGCTTGCAACCGCTGTTCCGCCCTTTGTGCCTTTCTCTGTTCATCCAAGGCTTTTGCCTGTGTACCTTTGGCCGCTTCCAATTCATCTTCCGCCGTTTTTATGCGGCTTGCCGATCCTGCTGCTTGGTTGCTCAATTCCCTTTGCAAAGCTGCTTCCGCCGATTCCGCTTCCCTGGTTGCATTATCAACATTTTGATCTGCGATCTTTGTCCTGAACGAAGCGAATTCAAACAACTGTTCTTTTGCAAAATCAAGGGCAGACTTAATTTGTGATCCACCATCGCCAAAGTCTATACCCAATACATCATAAATATCTTCCGGGGCTTTGGCCTTTTCAGCTTCTTCAAAAAATTGGATACGTCCTTTTGCAAGTGCTTTTGAAGCAAATTCAGAAACCTTGTTGGCCGTCCCGTCTTCTGCTGCTTGACCAAAGTCAAATCCCAATAGGCTTTCCGGGGCGGCATTCTGTTTGTTCCTTTCGTTGGTCAACTTTTCTTCCAGTTCTAAAATATCCTGTGTGGCCGCTTTCCGTTCCCTCAGTGTTTCTAAAATACGCTGCAATGTAATATCATCTAAATTAAATTGCTTTAGCCTTTCACGGACAACCCTCTCATCTTCTTCTAATGCCAATTGATTGATGTTCAGTTTTTCCCCGGTGAAGTCCTCTAATAGTTTTTGCTGTTCTGAAAAGGCGGATTTATCTAATTCTACCAATCTTGCCAATGCTGCCCGGCGTACTTCGAAGGAGTTGTTTTCATCAACTGCTTGTCTTTCCAACAATCGTTTTTGGGCGTCATAAAAGTCAATGGCAAAGTCCAGTCCTTTTTCGAATTCATCCCGCCTGATCTCCCGGCGCAATTTCCCGCCTTCTAAGACACTGACGGTATATTCTGTTTCAATGGCCTGTAATTCCAGAAATGCCGCCGCCTGTGCATCCAGTAAGACTAATACGTCTTCCCCCGCACTTTGCCGGATGCTCAATTCCTGCGTAATGGTTGCAAGGTTGTTCCGTGCAATCTTGATTTCCGTTTCCAACCTGGCTTTTTGTGCTGCTTCCAAATCGTCCAAGGCTTCTAATTGTTGCTGATAGGAAAGGGTTGTGTCGTTTGCGGATACTTGGGCGATGGCTTCCGCACGTTGGAGATTACCAAGGGATTTAGTTAGCTGTGCGTTTTCTATCCGTCTTTCACGTGTGGCTATTGCTAAATCATCATAGCTTTTTTTAATATCTGAAATTTCCCCGGACAGCTCACCAAGCGAAAGCGATAGATCGGCCGCCAGCCCTGATAAGTCGCCTGTGAATATTGATTTTAGGCCGCTGCCGATACTTTTTAGAACAGTCCCCGCACCTTTTAAAAAGCCCTCATCGAAAGTTTTAGAGAAAGAAGCCGCCAGTTTATCGGAAATCAGCACCAAAGATGACATTGTTGTATTTAATACTGCAGTTGATTTCTCCAATAACTTCGCCCCCCGTTCAGTCTTCAGGAAGGCGCCGCCCAACACGCCAAGAATGGTTACAACAGTCCCTAAAACTAAAGCTATTGGATTTTTTATGATTGCCTTGAACTGTTGAAGTATGTTTTTAGCACCTCCTACCACATTTCCAGCCGCACCGGGAAACTCGTTCATTTGGGAAAGGGCATCTTTAATGGATTCGGTATAATTCCCGACACTCAAAGAAGTATTTCCCGTTTCCGTCTGCAACCTGTTCATTTCGTCCCTTATCTCTTTTGATTCGATAACCAGTTTTTTCCCTTCTTCCGTGTTTGCCCGTTGGGCTTTGGACATTTCATTCAACCGGACTTTTACAAGTGAGTACCGGGCAGACAATTGATTATAAGAGCCTTCAGTTGCCAGTACTAATTTTGCTTCCGCCCTTGCAATCTGATTGGCCTTCTTTTTACCTTCCCGTAAAACCTGCAATTTCTTATTGTTGTCGCTCAAGGCATCTTCCAAATTCCTATATTCCTTTTCCAATTTATCTACACTGGTTGCCGTTTTTCCGATTTGGTCACGGCTTTCGCTTGTGGCCGCATTGACGCCTACTAATTCTTCCTCCATTTTGGATGCTGCTTTCTTTACCTTGCTCAATACCTCAACCCCTGTTTGCCCGAACTTTTCAAGCTTCAGGATAGCCGCATCAATCGCCCCATCATCTTTTAAAATGTCACTATGTAGCGTCGGATTTGACATTATTTTTTCTTTTTACGGTTTGCCATTATTTGTTTTACCGTTTGCGAATGCTTTAAAAACTGATGTGCCGTCATATCGTCATGGATGTTCAGTTCCTTACGTATTACAACTATCGCATCTTCAAAACTATTTGTCCTTACCACCTCAACGCCTTCGCTCCCTGCGTAAAGGTTGGGGCGGATGAACTCAATTAAAATATCATCATATTTCCTTATTGCTTTTTCCTCGATTTTTCCCTGGATGAATTGGAGCGCTGCCAATGTCCGCCGCTTCAAAAGGCTTGCCCGTTCAACAGCCTGGACACCGTTTCCTATTTCCGGGAAGAACTGCCCGACCTCATATGTAAAGTTTTTTTTTGCTTCATTTACCCAGCCTTTGACCTTCCCCCAGGTCAGCCCCTTTTTGCCCCATTCTTTTAGATACCGATCCATTCCCCCTTGGCTTAAATCTGTTACTTCTTCACCGTTTACAGACTTCACCAAACAAACAAAAGCATTTGATAGCGGGGTAATTTCCGACATGGCAACCATGATTGCATTTTCCATATTTGAAAGGGCCTGCAATGCTTCGGATTTCCGTCCCCGCCCGATCCACTCCCTTAGTTCCTGGTTCCTTGCAATAATGGAATTCATATCCCCTCCAATCCCTGCATCCATAGCTATTTGCAAGTTGAAACGAAAAAACCTATCGACAGGCAATTCCTGGATGGAATCATATATCAAAAAACAGTTGCCGTTATGTTTCTGCTTTATCATGGGTAAATAGATTTATGTAATTTAATCAGAGCTTCAATTGCTAATTGAATAGCATTAAGCGCACTTTCTTTTACTAAATCGTTTTTTGTGATCTCTTTCATCAACAAATTTGTTTATGTACAATGTTACAATCAATCCTGAACCCGAAAAATGGCCTCATCAAATGTTGTGTTTCGATTTCTTTTGAATAGTATCCCTTATAGATATTAAGGCTTTCGGTGTACGATTTTGATATTTCCAACCTGGAAGTCCTGAAATTTTCTTTTCTCAGTGCTTCCACTACATCAAATAGGACGTTCTGGATATTCTTGGCCTTCCATGCCCCGGGAGAATAAACCGTCCTTAGATCGCCCCAAAATATAATCCCAGCGTTAAAGGTCATGCAAATAAAATCACCTTTCTTTTCCAAGGTCGCACCGTCCACCACATCCCAAAAGCAATAAGTCCCTAATTTTTTATCCGGGAACAATGATAGATATTCCTTTGAATCATTTGAAATGGTTTCCGTGGCAGGGTAAAAGCCTTTTTCGTTGGGCTTCTTGACGGCCACGCCATAGGCAGTTGTTAGCCATGCCAGCCGGGACATCAGTTTGGCATTGATCCCTGACACCGCCAAGTCTTGGAATTTAGCGTCAGACAATGATATTTGAACAGGATTGGCCATTAGAAACTTTTTTGTATTGATCCTATTAGGTCATCCCTAATAAGGTTGTTGAATTCTTCCAGCGATTCGGGGTTCAGCCCTAATAAATCCTTTCCGTATTTTCTTTCTAACATTTCCGATTTCTCATCCGTGGCGAAGAAGACAAAAACATGTTGTGAACTTCCCGTCCCAAACCTCACATCGATTGATCTGTGATAATCGCCTTCGTCTTTTAAGGTTACCCTGTCAAACGGTTGACCTTTCAGCCTCTTTATCCGTACCGTGAACGGGCTATATTTTGGCCTTATCGGTTTTCCTTTGTTGTCCTTCCCCTGAAGCAATTGATCTTCAGTTACAAGGTCTTCAATTTCAGCTTCATATTTCTTGGCGACATCAACAGTGATGTCCGTAAAACTGGCCTTCCAGTCCACCAACCTTTTTTTCAATTCGTTGATTGCTCCTAACATTATCCATGTACTTTAAATCGAACACCTTTTTTCTTGCACGGCAGACACACTTTGTCAATATCCGCTCCATCGAACATGATACCGTCCAGCGCATCTTTATAGTCTTTTAGCAAACCTGCCGCCCTGCCGCTTGGGTCGCCATCCACTTCATAAATCAGCATTTCCTTTGAGATAGCAGCGTTGGATTGATTACGATCTATATTTGAATTTGGGTTGTAGATTAATTCTCTCATTAAATCAATGGCAGCCCGTAAAGCCCACACATAAGCGAAGGCGTCACATTGTCCCGTTATCAATGATGAATAATCACAATTTGAAGTGATCTCAAGGTTGACCCCGTAGTTATCGGAAGTGGTGTAGCTCAAATCGCTTTTGTCCCATACTGCCCCGGATGCGGCAGAGTCGCCGATGATGAACGTATTTTCTACGTCCATCAATCCAATTCCTCCCGTGAATGCGAGAGCGTCGGTTTCAAAAGAGGAACAGGAAAAATGCTTTCCAGAAGTCCATACACTGCTTCCCCCCATATGGTCATCATAGTTGACCGAATTGATATAGTCCCCTGTGATTTCGCTTTGCAGGTAACCAATGAAGTATTTCCCGCCATCTGCTAAAATCCAATCCACCTTGATCCATCTTAACCCACCGTTCCCGGTATAGGTAATTTCTTTAAAATAGATCGGCGCACGTTCACCGTCACGGAACACATAAACCGTAAATGATTCATTGTCCGCAAATTGAAAACCGATCCGTTCTATTATGTGGGCGATTGACATTGAATCGGTGGAAACAACCTCGACCCCTACCATCTTGTCAGATGTTGCGAACGCTTCGCCCGAATCAATGGAAGGTCTGAACAACCGTTGTCTTTCGATCAATGTCCGGGCTGAAACACCTTTCATTTTTAATGCCCTCCATTCGTTCACCATCTTTTTCAGTGACCCGTTAAGGCGTTCGGTTATCCAGTTCGTAAAGGCAACATCCTTATCCGGCACACCTGAAATCGCATCGAAATCAGTGGCCACGGATTTCAGGTTTTCAAAAGTCAACATGGCATGGAAATCATTCACGAAATGATCCGCTGTTGTAAGTCCGGTCAATTGAAGCCCATCCGGGTCAACGTTCTGACGGAAACCTACTTTACCGCTAAGTGCGGATGCTATTACATCATATTGAAACATGATTATATAAATTAGGGACGGACGGAATATCCCCCCGCCCCATTATTAGCAAAATCGAAAAAAATAGACAAATATGGAAATCTAAGATTTCTCTACATCAAATTTGATGATTCCACTAGGGATCGTTGCCGTATCCGAATTGTAAGCGGTTATGAAACCAACTTCAAAAGCAAAATCCATCATAATCTGGCCTGTCCTTGTAAGGTGCGCGACGTGGGCGCCTTCTGCCGAAATATCAATTGCCCCTTCATACTTATATGTCCCGCAAGGGATTTCCAAGCCTGGAAGGATGATACTGTCCCATTCCGTCCCGTTTCCAAGTTTTGTCCGGAGCAATGCGTCAGGTTCTACCCTGAACAAGACACCAAGGCAACCAGGAGCAACAGCGTAACCAGTAGCGTCCGTACTTCCCGCATTTGTAATGGAATTAGACCATTGGAAATGGTTGCCTGCATACTGGATTTGCTTGTTCTCCGTATTGTTTTCCCCAAATCCTTCCTGACGGCGCATGATGGCGTTTACGCCCTGATTCCCGATAACATCAAGACCCGTAGTGTAAAAATCATTTTGCCCCTGCATTGGTGGAAGGTCTGCATAGATGTAGGCATCTTTCAAGTCGGAGACGGTTTCAGAAACGACACCACTTGTCAAAGTGTGCCCACCAACAGTACTACCAGAAGTAACACCATTAATGACCAATGTTTTGCCAGCGTTCAAATTTGCCGCCCCGTAACCCTCTATTACAGACGAAAATTTGACTATCATCGCCGCAAACTTCTTGTTGAAGTCCTTTTGACGGTCAATGTCGTTGTTGTAATGTTCCGCCGACCTCATCGGGAAACCAAAAGCCATAGTTGTCCAGACTACGGTGACCAATGCTGAATTGTTCGCATAGGTTGGAATCGTGATTGGGCGGGTAGTACGGACTGTTACGTCCTGGTAGTCTATGACCGGGATTTTTACATTTCGCCCGGCTGACTGCATGGCCTTTGATTTTAGCTCATCCGTGAGGATGGAATCAACGGCGTTGGATTGGTTTATATAAGCATTCAGGATGCCCGTATTTGTCATCCTGAATTCTTTGGCATCAAAACCG
>Ga0255047_10000389_pt1 | contig 35836 bp, 57 predicted proteins | sample JV7_2_1_MG_FD_183640 | JGI IMG/M metagenome (GOLD analysis project Ga0255047, IMG submission 183640) | Seawater microbial communities from Jervis Inlet, British Columbia, Canada - JV7_2_1 | ecosystem: Environmental > Aquatic > Marine > Inlet | place: Canada: British Columbia | collected 2016-10-06
GGACCAGAAGCTTTACCCCCTGTTCCTTTAAGGAGTTCACCTGATCCTCTATAGACAGAGTAATCAATACCGATACCTCCTCCTGTCATAAGACAAGATTCAGTCTTCCACGAAAGGTCAGCCCAATCTTCCCGTGTATCTTCTTCGGCCTTCAAAAGAAAACAATTATTAAAAAACTTATTATCTCTTCCAGCATAGTAAAGATATCTACCACCGGGAATAAACTTTAAGTCACTGATTATATTGGATAATTCATTTACTTCATCTTCCGATAAGTATTCACCACACACATCGACTGCAAGAGTACGGGCAAGATCAGTCCACGTTTCGCATCCTTCGTGTTGGTATTTCTGTTTGAATATAGTTTCGCTGAATTCTGACCTGAACATAGGGTTTTCGTTACTACGCCATGTAGACATAATTTATCTCTCCTTTAGGAAGTTAAAGTTATAAACTATAAGTTGTATAGTTTCTGACTTAGATTACTACGTACAACCCATACATAATTTTTACCAATAGTTTCTCGTTCCGACCAAATATCGAAATCAGTGAAGCCATGTTTCCTATAATACCTTTTTATATTATCAATAAGAAATTTAGTCTTCTGTTTAGATCCCAAGTAATCAAACTTAGGATTCGGGTTTTTCTTTAACGGGTTGGACACTTTCTTTTACCTTTTTTATTAGAACTTTTAGATAGAATTCAGACTTGTTCAAGTCTTCTATAGGGTTACCTTTGTAGTTATATCTCCAAAGATATTTAAGAATGTTTCCCTTTAAGTAGCCACAGAATTCTTCTGGTTCCATGCTTGCTTCGATTGCACAGATGGCTTCGATATTCTTTCTGTTATAGTGGGGTGGATTGTTTACCATGTCTTCTGACATTGTTTTTTATCTCTCTCCTTTTAAGCTTTACTAGAGTTCAATAAAATATTAATTCGACGGTAAGTGAACTCACGCTCACCATCCATGATGAGTTTAAAATATCTTCTTGCATAGTCAGGATCTATCCCTGCTAGTTCACAGATAGGTTCAAAAGTCGAAGCCGTAACACACTCAGGAATAGAGAACCATTTAACTGCACAGTCTCTATTAGCAACAGAGGAACGAGGTTCTCCTGTATACTCTGGCTTAGTAGCGTCTAATAGGGACTGTAAAAATACTGCTATAAACATAACTCTTTCTGGACTTGTCCTTTCTAACTTGGATTGGTCTTCGTTAAAGATGTATGTACTGGAGAATGTATCCCACGCACCATCACCGTTCTCCCCAATGAGAGTATGGTCCATATCTTGAACCGATATAGAGGCGATGATCGACATCTTCATAGGTTTTGTTTTGTTTTTGTTTTGCTTCATTAACCCAGCTACTAGGGATAGACGCTCCATCCCATATAAAATCATTCTTTGTAGCCCACATACCGTATGTAGTTGAGCTAGTCTTTCCTATCTTTACATTATGATTCATAAAAATCAACCTGATGTCAAGGTGAGGGTTACTACTTCGCACAAATATCATCTTTTGTCTATCCTTTAAGGGGAACCATCCCTTACACTCAATACAGATACCATTACTTAATACAATATCAGGTGTATAATTTCTAAAATGTTCAGGTACTGTGTACTTTATTCTAAACGGTTCGTATATACTCTTCGGATCTCTTTCAAGAACCTTATTAAAAACATCTTCTTCAAACTTAGATCTAAAAGTTTGGCGTGAGTTCTTCGACATTAGGAGTCTTCCTTACTTGAGTTAAATATCTGGTTCCATTAGCATATTTAAACCCTCGTAAACCAACACCATCATTAACATCTTCCCAACAGTCAAACTTAAACCTACAATAAGAACACCCTGTTGCCAGTTTTAAATTACCTGACTGCCCATCGGGTACAGGTTTATAACATCTTTCAGGGGGAGTGTCTTTAGACAAGGCATCTTTTAAATATTTGATTCTCTCTTTAGGATCAATCATCTCCATGTTATGAAGAGGCATACAAGTTACTTCACCTGTCTGTTTATCCATAACAATGAATGCAGCTTCTTTATCTTTTTCTTTATGAGCGTATGCAGATAGCTGACCTATATATCCAAATGGATCATTATCTACAAGTGTTTGATTTTTAAACTTAGTAAACGATCTACCAGATGCAGACTTAAAATCTACCAACACACCATCAACTCTACCATCCTGATGTCCAGTGATGCCGTCAATCTCATGTTCTTTTTGTTGTTCTTCTACAGTATGTCCAGAAGACTTGAGTAAAAGAACCAGTAACTCTTCGATGATGTGTCCATAAAGAAACTTTAATCTTAAACTGTAATCTATATACTCTGGTTCAGTATCATCCTGTGACTCATACCACAGTTGTCTGGCTGGTTTGCCTATAGAAGACATGCGTAAAATGACCCTCTCCTCTTCACTTACAGCTTCAGCAAAGGAAGAGGTGATAGCCTCAGAAACATTATCACAAAACACTTTAAGGTCACCGGGGTCTGGAGAGGAACCCTTATCCCATAAAGCTTGTAGGTCTTGTGGTATTGTGGAGATATTCTTCATCTGCTATCACCTCTAAGCTGAGTGTTTAATATTGTTAGAAAGGAGCGTCTTCTGTTACACGGCTCTCTTCACTGAATCCACCATCAACTACATCGAAGTTAACATCTTCTTCAGTAGAATTAGGATTATCATAAGCAACTAAAGAGACAACCTGAACTCCTTGTAACAAGAACATTTGGAATCCTGCTTTAGTGACTTTTCCGGTAAATTTAACATTAACATCAGAACCATTACCTAATGTGTGATACATCTCATCATCACACTGCTTGTTATTAGCGTCAACAAGAGGTGGTTTGGGATTAACATCACCATTGTAATCAAATCCATAAGATTTAAGAGTGACATAACTCCCTCTCATTCCAGCATTAGCTTTACCAGAATCAGGGTCATCAATCTTAACAACAAGACCTGCATCTTTAGCAGACTTAATGTTTTTCTTGTCAAGATTACCAACGTCAATAGAATAACGTTTGTCATCCGGTGACATGGGACTCCCCATTGGGGTATGTAGTTTAGGCCAATAAGCTTTTCCAGAAATAACTGGCATAATAATATTCCTTTTTAGTTAAGTTTCAAATAAGTTTCAACAATTTTAGTTTGCTACAAATAAAGCAATCGATAAAGGTAGTCAAGAAAAAAATTCAATATCGTTTAACTTTTTTATGGGCAGGTTGTAGCAGTCTGCCACGACTATGTAACCATTGTCACCCTCCTGTTCTCCTTTCTTATAAAATTTAGATTCATCAAGATACTTTTCTTTCTCTATCCAACCAAGTACCCACCCCTTTTCTAAGGTGCGTAACATTCGGACAAAGACATACACATCACACTTTTGTCTTATGTTGTATGCAGCTACTGAACACATGTAATAGTCACGAGGTTTAACCGTACAACTCTTAGTCTTTACATCTATGGTACGATCACCAACCTTTAGATCGTAGTCGTAAGTGTTTGAGATAACACTGTCTTTTAAGAAATCAGCTACAGCAAACTCACCTAAGAAACCCATCGTGTTTCCTTTGCCTTTTGTAATGGAGTTATTAAGCGTACCCATCTCTTCTGATTTGATGTTAGCTCTAATGATCCAATCTCTTTTAACTTTAAATTCATCTATCATTTATATCATCTTCCCAGTAAAATTTATGTTCAATCTTTTCATAGTAAAGCATACGTACACCTAACTTTAATTGCATATCGGTCTTACGTGGAGGAGAGAATTTATTTTTAACGTTAAAAGTTCTGGTCTTAACATCAATCAGTATTCTTTCTCCCGTTTCTGAGTCCACTGCTACTAAATCAATAGGCCCAGTACATGTTGAGTTTATAAACACTTCATACCCTTTTTCTAACAACCACACTACAGCTTTATGTTCTGAGATATCACCAGTTCTATTTGCACTAAACATCTTAATGTGTCTCTGCCCAGTTCGATCCAATCTTTGCTTCGCTGTCAAGAGGGCATCTGACATCAAGGCTTTTCTCCGTGTCTTTCATTGCAATCTTAGTTATATTACATAACTCTTCGGCATCATTCTTGTGTACTTCAAACTGTACTTCATCATGTATGTTAGCTACAGGTTTAGCATCAAGACCTTTAGTCTTTATTTTATATGTGATGTGACATAGCCATTCTTTACAGATGATAGCTCCTGCTCCCTGTAAGAGTGTATTAACAGCAGAGTGAGAACTCTTTATGTGAAAGTATCTACCGTCAAGACCCTTTACCATGCCAGTTGTTTCAGCTTCGATGATGGTTCGTTCTCTAAAACGAGATAGTTTTGGCATAGAAGACAAGAACTTATCAATTAAGCTTTGACCAGCACTGGCATCTTTTCCAATTACAGAACCTATGCGGGAAGGTCCAGCACCATAAAGAAAGGCATAGATAAAAGTCTTGGCCTGATCCCGTGTCTCAAGTCCAGCCATGCGTTGATTAGCTGAGTGTATATCACCATTAAGTATTTCGTCTATGTATTCTTTGTCGTCAATGTAGTGAGCCAGACACCTTAACTCTAAGCCTGATGCATCCGCACCCACTAACCTATGTGTCATAGGGTACTCTACTGTCCAACACTCTCGACATTCAACTCCGTAAGGAGAGTGGACAGCAGGTATCTGTGCCATGTTAGGAGAGTTATGACTCATCCTGTTGGTGACTGCACCTATTGTGATGACGTTACCGTGTACCCTACCGGTATCTTGGTTGATAGCTTTGACCCAAGATGAAGCTTGTGCGCTTCGTTTACGTAACAACATGTATCTTATAATGTCTTCAGCTTCTGGAATGTCACAGTCGTTTAAGGTTCCTTCGTTAACGACAGGCTTACCTGTTTTCTCAGTAAACTGTGTAGGTTTCCACCCACGTTTCATTAACCTGTCACCTATCTGTTGTCTGCTTTGAGGATTAAAAGGATGTATCTTTGTCTTTGTCTTCATCACTTCGATAGTCGGTTCAAAAGTATCAACTAACTTTTCGTTAAGGATTCCAGACTCATCGTCTAAGATTGCTAACAAACTGATTACTTTTTCTTGATTAATAAAGAACCCATTGTTCTTTTGTAAGTCCAACAATCTTCTAACTGTATGCTCAAGCTTGACAGAATGCTTTGACCAGCCATGCATAGCATCTTTAAGATGAAGATAAACTTTCTCTGTAACCTCAACATCACGTATACAATACTCATGCATTTCAGGTGTGTATTGTTTAAAAGATTTAGGTTGTTTCATCTTAGGAAACTTTAATATTTCACCCCAGTTTGATAAACTATTCCCACCTTCACGTATTGGATTGTTTAACTGAGCAATGATTAAAGTATCTATAATTTTATTGTAAGGATACTTAATACCCCAAAGTTTCTTTAGTACAGGCATGTCAAAAGATATACCATTGTGCATGATAAGACATTCTGTCCTGTCGAGAAAAGATTGAAGCTTTCCTTTATCCCATACACGAAATTCGTGAATCCAGCCATTGTCTAAATCTTTACAGACAACTATATGAATACAAGTGGCATCAAGGTCATCTGTTTCTATGTCAAGTACTGCTTTCATCTACTCCATCACACTATCAAATAGATTTGTATTATCTGAAGGAGTTGATTCTTCTTCGTCCTCGTCGGGCTTCATCTCACTACTGTCGATCTCCATCTGTCTGCCAGTGTTTCTGTCATATCTAAGGTAAGAAGCAGGACCAGTATCACCACTGAACCTGTTCTTTAGCACACGTATCAACGTAGTGTTACGTAGCTCCTCATCTTCATTCTGGGAGTCACGTTCCAATCCAAGTACCATGTCGGACAGTTGTGCGATACCTTGACTGCCTCGTAAGTGGCTGAGTGCTACCTGACTTCCACCTTCATGTCCATCTCCTGATATACGTTTAAGGTGAGTAACAACACCAAGATGTATATTCAGTTCTTGTACAAGCATCCGTAACTTAGTCATCACCTCATCAATAGCTCTTCGTTCATCACCATATTCTTGAGATGATACGACGATAGAGATGTGATCAAGGAATATAAACTTACAGTCCAATCCCTTTGCCATGAACCTTACTCTAGAAAGAAGCTGATCAATACCCCAAGAGCCAAAATGATCAAAAAGAAATACCCGTCTATCCATACATAATACATCGAAAGCCTCCTTAAATTCTTCATCAGTATATTTACACGTTGGAAGATGTAATGGTTTGTTGGCATGTATACCCATGAGAGCCAACCCTGTACGTTTAACACTTTCTTCAAGAAACAACATGCCTACGTTGTAGTTGCTTTGGGTAAGAATATGGTAGGCTAGCTCTCTTACAGTCGTAGACTTACCTGCACCTGTACCAGCTGCAAATGTACACACTTCTCCTAACCGCATACCATACGTTAGTTTCTGAGTTCCCTCCCACGGGTAATCGACTGAGACTATATCTTCTTTCTCGTTGAGAGAATCCCACATGTCAGAAAGACAGACGATACCTTCCGGTGTGTACTGTTTCTTATTGTTAAACCATTCCGAAACAAAGTCTTTTGATTTGTTTTTAGTGAGATACTCACATGGATCTTTCAATGCTGTTGTGAGTATGTGACATTTACCGGGAGTGAATAAGTCTGCAACATCCTGTGCTGATTTCATTCCAACCTTATCGGAGTCAAAACATATCACTACATTTTCAAAAGAATCTAAGAACTCAAGAGATCGTTTACAGTCCTTTAGACCAGACCCTGCACCATTACGTATAGACACAACAGGATAGTTACCTAACATCTGATGAGCCGCCATAGCATCTAGTTCGCCTTCACATATAGTAATGAACTTAGCAGGACTACTGAAAAGCTGTTGTCCAAACAAACTTGTAACAGGCCAACTACCGGATGTACGAAAGTCTTTTAAAGCTACATCCCGTACTTTGTAAGCAGACAGATGATTGTTTTTGTCGTAGTATGGGTAGTTGTGATGGCTTATCTGACCAGTTTCATCTTTAGTAACAGTGACATTATATTTCTTACACGTTTCTAACGTGATTCCACGAGTCCGTAATGCTTCGAATGATCCTTGTTGTGGTGTGTTTGTGTTGTTTTGTATTGTTTTGGCTACTGACTCAGCCATGTTATTCTCTCCTTCTTTTCTTGTATAAGTGTGGCAAACAAAGCACCACCATGAGCCATCTTCATACTGAGAATTAGCATCAGATGACCCACAGTTAGAGCAAACAGAATGGTTTAAAAATTTACCCATCTAACTATTTTTCTTTTAATAATGAAAGTGTGCCTTCTATCTTCCACTGAACTGAGCATAACTTTTGATAGTCTGACATGTACATATCACCATCCATTTGGTCCATGTTTCTAACAACTTCAGCTACACATCTGTCTAACTCAGTAAACAACTGGAGCATATCAACATCTTCACTACCCCACCTAATCTTTTGATCCTTAATCTTCTTTGTTACTTTCTTCATTTTTCTCTCCATTTAAATACATTACTTGTTTGGGTTTACGCTTGTAGCTACCCTTTCCTTTCTTGGAAGGGATAACCTTTTTCGACAAGGCTCTTAGCCATCGCCACGAAGGATCACGAGTTTTCTGTGTCATCCTCACATTCCTTTAAATCCAATAACTTATAGTATTCAGATGGGTCTTTCGAGAACTCACCTGAGTTACATATGATACAAGAGATAGGTTCTTGTTCTACTAAGTGGGTATATCCACAGTTCATACACACCCATATAGAATCAACCATCTTCTTTCTCACTCTTTTCAAATGAAAAAATTACACTTAATTTACTTACTTTACTTCCACAATCATGGGAAACTTTACCCATAACTTTGTAGGTTATACCAGTGCCTAGCAAGCTTACCGTCAAGTGTTCAAGTAATTCTTCTTTAGTCATATGACCAAACTTCTTATAATCAAACATTTTCTTTCTTCTCTCCTTCGAATTTAGGTAAATATACATCTACAATACATTCACATTCAGGGCAACTTAAATTTGTAACCATAGAATAAGTTTCATCTTCATCAGATATATCATGGTCACTTCCCCAGATTAAGTTGGCATTACAGTGCCAACAGTTCACAACGGTAACTCTTTTTGGTTCTCATCAATTTCTTTACCCGATCCCCATACAGTCAGTTTAAATCCTTTTTCTTCATCACTCCATTTGTATTCCCAATTAGAGCCATAATGTTTTATAAGTAAAAATGTGATATCTTCTGCAAACTGTTTAGTGACTGTAGTCATGTTGTTCTCCTATTAGTAACAGATTGTAACTAAATTTGTTTTTTTTATTTTTTTTGTTTTTTAACAACAGCAAAATCAATTTGAATCCACTTGTTACCTAACATTTCGAAATTCTCCCGTCAACAATTATTTTCGTGTCGGGGTTATTTTTTTTTATTTTGTGGCAAAAATATCACACACACAAAAAATTATTTATAGAAGATGTGATCCCCAATAATCTCAAGTGGTTGTTTTCTCAGATTCCATTCAGGATTAACTGAGGTTGAATGGTAGTATAAAGCACCCCCAGTAGGGTCTTTAACCATACCGTATAAGACCATCATAGAAACGTGCAAAGACCATCTGTATGCATCTCTATCCGTTGGTACGTCACTGAGATTATTACAGTACCAGCTGAACTGACATTTGTTTTTTATCATGTGTCCCTGTTTAGTCACATACCCCTGTTTCACAACAGAACAAATATCATTTGGGTATTTGTCACTTTTAACCCGATTTAAAACCACGCTAGACACGCCAATTTGCCCCTCTAGGGGCTGGTTCCTAGCCTCAAAGTATAAGTTTAAGGCTAGACACGTTAGGGCTGTCTCTGCGATCAACATAGGTCTAACAGTTCAACAGCTTTTACATAGTCACAAGGGTATTTGGCCTTGTCTAAGCTCTCATAAGCGTAACATTCAGCTTCGTACTCTGTCATGCCCATGTCCAGCCCCTCTTCATACGCATTCAGTAATGTTTCCTTAATATCACTCATAAGATTTACCCTCCAGATATTTCTTGTATGCCTTTTTACGCATATACTCATTCCACCACCAAGCTGGCATGAGGTTATACCGTAGTTCGTAGGCATTACGCCACTGCCAGTAATCCATTTTATCCCCAAATAATTTGTTACTCATTTTCTGCCATCTCCAAAATTACAGATTGTTCCATTTCTGGTGTAAAAATATTTTGTTTTGAACAGTTATCAGTATGAAGCATTACCCTTAAATTACCTTCAACGTGTAAACCAGACACATTTTTACCCTGTAATGGTATGATGTGATCCACATCGTATTGAGTACCAGTTTCTTTAGTTCTTCGTACAGCTTCTGCATAAATTAATTTTATACTTTCTTCATTCGCCCAAGATACCATAGAGTTGAGTTTTTTAATTCTATGGTTATTTCTACAAACAAGAATATTTATTCTGCCTTTATCCGATTCTCTGTATTTCTTTAGGCCAATTTTGCGACTAATTTTGCCTTTATCCGATTCGTTGTATTTTTTTCGGTATTTTTCCTGACAAAGTTTACCTTTATCCGATTGTCTGTATTTTTTTAGGCCAATTTTGCCTTTATCCGATCCGTTGTATTTTTTTTGGTATTTTTTCTGACAAAGTTTACCTTTACCCGATTGTCTGTATTTTTTCCGACTAATTTTCCCACTTGATGTTTGCAACCATCGTTTTCTATAAATACTCATCCATTCTTTTGACGAGAAATCTTCTCTGTTCAGATCAGACATATCTACAATTGGTTTTTTATTACTCATTTGATTATCACATCCGCATTTGTTTCAATCCAGACTTTAGCTCCACATGATAACGGTTTATCTGGGCTGTATATAATCTTACAAGGCCCAGTGACAGTAACTTCACTGCCGTACTCATTTGATAGATATGTTTTAACAGTTATCACTGGGTCACGTTCACCTGTCTTAGCGTTACGTTTGATAACATGTTGGTTGATGTGTATTTTCTTTTTCATGTCTTTATCTCTCCAGAGTTTGGGTTAAATTGGGACATCCCCTTTTTTGAGATGCCCCAATATTAGTTTTAAAGTTTAATTACCTAAGATTAACGAAGCAACTAAGGCCACGATAATCCAGCTTAACCAAATAATGATACTGTAATACATCTGATTAAACAGACACTGCATGACGTTCTAAGGTCTTAAACGTTTCCGAATTTAACCATCTGCCCACTTGTGCCTGACGATTAAACGAGGTCACACCGTCATGGTTGTTTCCAGTGTTACGGGTAGGGAAACGTCCATCAAAGTGTGATGCATAGTTTGTTAAAGTAGACACAACAGCCCAAAGATTGTTTCCACGAATACTCATTTCGTCCATGTATTGGGCCTGTAATCTCTCAGCATTACGTTCTGAAACACCTTTGAGATTGTTAAAGAAATCATTCACATATGGGGTCAGTACAGTAGTTTCTGCATACCTCTGATACTTTTCAATATCTGAGTCAAAACGAACCAGACCATGTGATACTTTATCAATAAAGGATTTGAGATCGAATCCGCTGGTTCGTTTTTGCGACGATGTATCATAGTCACCAGAGATCAGACCATTGGCACAAAACGTATCAATGTTTCCTATGATAATCTTACACCGAGAAGATCCATCAAAACAGTTCCAGCCAATAACTCTAAAGTTCAGGCTAGTTTTGTGTCTGTTTGTCTCAATAGTTTTACCCAAAGATGGAAAGTGATATTCCCGAATTGATACTGCACCATGATGGGATGCGCTGTCTCTACATTCCATTCCATCCATGATGATAGGGTCAAAGTAGTTTGTTAGTTGATCCTCAATACCGCTAAAAAACTGGTTATTCTGAACCAGTGTGTAGCTATTCTCTTTGAAAATACCCAGACAATCGTTAGTATCAGTACGAAATACGCCCTGATAATCACCTGCTCTATTGGTTATAAATTCACCATACAAGTGAGGATGATCCTCATTGCTGAACAGATTACGCATCTCAGTATTAAACATTAGATCTGTTGTTTCTTGATTTATCATAGTGATTATTTAATCTCCGCTTGTTTTGTGTTGATAGTATTAAAAACATCAAGACCATTCATAAAGGCATTGATGTCCACTAAAGGCAGATCAGTAATGCGTTCTGCATCACTGACCCGTAGAATGTAAGATACTACGTTTTCTGGTAGTTCCTTATGTGATTTATAGTTCCAGACTTGTTGATGAATCATATGGGCATCATCGAACATCTGTTGAAACCAGTTACTTTCTGCCATCTTATTTATCCCCCTTCCATTTCAGTTTCCAATAGATGTTTCCATCTATGTCAATTTGCTTTGCATCAGGATCGAGTGGTTGTTTCCCCACATGATGCCATTCTGCACCAGCTTCCATCTCATTGTGAAATGTATTGAGTGCATCACCGTTAGATATTCCGAAAAACAAAAGTGGTAATATAAAAATAAACATAAGTCTGTTCCTTTTCTTGTTGTTAATGTATGTGGTAAATGGTGTGCCGATTGGCTGTATCCCAACACTTACGGCACGGGCCACAAGTGTTTGAATGTTGATCAGATGGACAGTCATGCCCATCCTCTTTCGTAGAAACACTTGACGAATTGTACCAAGTGTTACCGTTGTAATCGTGGTCATCTAGTCTGATGTGACTCACACGAACACAAAGATTAGGTGGAATCTTTCCAACTCCGTGTAACTGTTTACGCTCTTGGGTAGGTAACCAAAAGTTAACAAAGGGTAACTCTTTGGCTATCTCAATGATATCTAATAGCATCTTTCGATGTGGTATATCCCCACTATCTAACCACCTAAAATAGGGGTCATCATAGTCGATATAACGATCAATAAGCATAATCATGGCCTCTTTCCAGCGTGGATGATACGTGCCGATAAGACGTAACAATTGACCATGTTTCAAAGATTCGTAGCTATAGTTACCCCTTCCATCAGCGTAACATTTGTAACATGGGGTACTTGGCAGGTCACTGAGCTTAGAACCCACCTTACAGCCGTAATCAGCTGGGATAGGCAGGTCTAAATTTTTACAAAACTCAGGAACCCATGATGCCTTACAAGCTGGCAGACCATAAGATAACCCCGGCATTTTGCTAGGGTTACCCAATGATCCAACTATCTCTTTGGCCTCTTTGACTAACATGGTCTTTTCAGGCCCATATTGGTTTTTTCCTCTAACTAACATGCTATTCATCTCCTTCTGTTAATAAATCAACGAGACCATCAAAGGACTCTTCCATTTCATCTGCTGTTTTCTTACGCCACCTGCCACCAGCGATGTATGAGAAACGGTGGTTAACGTTCTTAGGATGCCTGATCCTATCCGATGAAAGATAGTTTCTGGCCCCCTTTAAAGTACGGTAGAAATGACCAACATCACCATCATGGAAGATGTACTTAGACCCATTTAAGACCTTTTCAATGAATCTAAAACCACCAGTGCCTTCCAGTTCCTCATCTGCTGTTAATTCATCAAGAGGTGGAAACATAAGATTATCATTACCCATGTTTTGCACCCCTTCCACGAACTAGAATCTGGTCACACATGCCTAAGATGTCCATTTTACTGAACTTGTCCATTGTCTGGGCAATTCGAACTGATAGGACATCGTTGTTACAGGTGTCACAACAAGTACCGTCCGATAAAACGGGCCAAGCATTATTGCCCCACTCGTTCTCTAGGGGTTTTAAGCAAATGTCGCAATATTTTGTTTTCGTTTTCATCATGTCTTATTTCTCCTCGTTTGTTGAAGTGATGGTTAGTTGTTTAGCAGTAATGCCGTCGTCAATAAAAACAGTGTTGGTAAACAGGTGAATGGTAAACACCGAACCGTCAGAAGTAATCTTAACTGTACGGTGGCTATAAGAACCTTCATCAACGTGCTGAGTAGGCTCTTGCACGTGGCTCGTGGTTTCCGAAACTTCTACTTTGGTAACACGGTGTAAATTTAAATTGTTCATTGTGGTTTGTTTCTCTCCAATTTTGGGTTGTGGTTTTCGTTTGTTGTCGTGGCCTCATTATCGCGATTTTGAAATTTCGGTCAAGTGTTTATTTTCTGCAATTTCGAGATTTCATGTCTCGGTTGACTCAGGGTAGCTCAAACATGGAATGTCATTTTTTTCGTTCGTGTTGCAAAAAAGCAACAGCCCCTTGTTTGGTATTGGTAAATTATAGGTTGAACAACAGACATCTATAAGGTGTAGAAGGGGCAGAGGCCCACTATTGTGTGATAAATGTCACAGAATCACCCCGTGATTCCTTTGTAACAGAATTTTACAACACAGTTATGTCTGAACCTAAACTGGTTCTAGTTTGGCTAGATACACAAACCAGTTCACACATGTCTCAGCTGATACATGGGATTGTTGCCAAAATGACACTGTCAAGCACTATTTTGGGTCAAAAAGGGATCGCCCATGACAGAGCCTGTCGGCTCAGAGTTATATACATACATATATCGGTCGGGTCTGCTGTGCAGGATGAGGCGTGGGGAAAAATAAATGTGGACAATGTTTTCGAATTGTTTTACAATGGTATTGCGACAGCGGAAACGTTGAGATCGCAAATTTGAAAACTAAAAACTATGGAGATTAATATGTTAAAAGGTATTTCTGTTTCGAAAACTGGTGATCTGACTATTACAATAGGAACCAATGGTTCCACGTTAGATCAGTTGCCACTTTCAAAGTCTGGCAAATCGTTTGTGATCGCTTCAACGGGCGGATTCTCAAACGTGGCAACAGCTGAATATGGTAGCATTGGCGCGAATATAAACGTTACCGTTGCCAATCCAAACTACGTCGCACCAGAACCAGTTGCAAAAGTTGCGCTGTCAAAATAAATTTGCTCCCTAGTGAACTTGACCCCCATTGGAAACAGTGGGGGATTTTTTTAGCTTTTGTCTCAGAGGCTCGTCGGCTTTTGATAGTATATCGGGGTAATCGGGGTAAAGGGGGGGGGAGAGGCAATGGATAAAATAAATGTGGACACCCATGAGACAATGTATTATTATGTGAGTGCCAATAATGGCATGACAAAAGGAGAGTTAAGATGACTAATTTAATACGAGTAGAAGTGGACGCTTCAGAGTTAGAAGCAAAGCTTGAGGATTTGGAAGCTTTAGAAGCGAAGGTAGAAGAGCTTACAACTATAGTAGAAACTCTTGAAGATCATGTTCGAGAGACAGAACAGCAAGCTTCACTTGAAGGAGAAGATCCAGAAGGGACTAATGTGTTAGATAAGTTTATGACACAGGATGAAATCACCGATCTAATTAAAGAGATCGTGAACGATGCTTCCATTTCAATTGACGCTTAACGGGATTAACTCAAGGGGGGGCGCAAGCCCTCCCGTCCTTTGTCTCAGAGGCTTGTCGGCTTTAGATAATATAGATCGGGAGTGTCGGGGAAGTTGAAAGCACCGAAACAATAACATAGACAATGATAAAGAATCGAGTTATCCTATAGCTGCCACTAATGGCATGACAAATGGAGAATTTAACATGAAGTTAATTATAGAACCATCTGAGTATGTAGATAAACATTATAATGACTACTTAGGAGACAGGATTCAGACTGCAATTGATAACAACTCTTTACCAGTTGGAATGGATATTAAGTATGCCGAAGAAGTGTGGAGACTCTGGGAAGAACGTATGACCGGAGAACAACAATCAAAGATTGAGATGCTCTATGACTTCTAAAACAATATGGGGGCGAAAGTCCCCGTTTCTTTTACAGAGCCTCGTCGGCTTTAGATAGTATATAGATCGGGGGTATCGGGGTAGAGGAAGAAGGCTACAAAATAAACGTGGACACATACTCTCTTATCTAATAGAATCGAGTTGCCACAATGGCTCAATACTTAGGAGTAAACAAAAAATGAATATATTAGGTGAAATAGTTTGTGTAGTTCTTATCTTTGGGATTACGTTCTTTGCTTTAATAATGTTTGCATAGGAGATATGACAATGGATTTAGTTCTAGTATTACTATCAATAGCTGGAATATCTTTTCTTTCAGGATTTCTTTTAGGAATGTTCTTAGGTGATAAGTACTTTTATATTGATGTGAAAAGAAAAGACCCTAAAGAAAAGGGTACGATTAAATGGATCAAAGATTTATCACCTGATCCAATCCCTGAAGTAAAGGGAACAACTAAAAAGATCGACATAGTTGCATAGGATTTACTCCTCCCAAACTTGGCCCCCTTTTTCAGGGGGTCTTTTTTTGGGGGTGGGGGGAGGAAAAACGGGATCGCGCGTCTTATTAGATATAGGGACCAAACTTAATTTCAAAAATAAAGGAATTTTACATAACCCCCCTCTTTTTTCAGAGTAGATTCTTTTTTATTCCACTATAAATATCTATATCGTTTTGTACCATCTCTTCAATGGTATCGGTAAAGTTATACTCACGTTTCCACTTTAACTCTTTCTCTGCCTTACTAGGATCACCTAATAACAAGTCTACTTCGGCTGGGCGATAAAAGTCAGGATTAATAGAAACAAGTACTTTCCCCCTATCGTTATATCCTTTCTCATCGAGACCAGATCCACCCCATATAACATTTTCACCTATATAGTTAAAAGCACATTCAACTAATTCTCGTATTGAATGAGCCTCACCTGTAGCTAATATGTAATCATCTGGCTTATCTTGTTGTAACATCTGCCACATGCCACGAACATAGTCTTTAGAGTGACCCCAATCTCTTTTAGAATCTAGATTACCAAGCTCAATTGGGGGATGTCTGACATTTTTAAAAGCTATTCTTTTTCCCACAGCCTTAGTTATCTTACGTGTTACGAAGTTTTCTCCACGTAACGGAGACTCATGGTTAAAAAGTATTCCATTACACCCAAAGAAATCAGGATAAGATTCACGATAGTTCTTTACAGCCCAATATGCATAGAGTTTTGCGACACCATAAGGACTACGGGGGTAAAAAGGAGTGGTTTCTGTTTGGGGTGTTTCTTGGACCTTGCCAAATAGTTCACTGGTACTGGCTTGATAGAACTTAGATTTAACTTTAAGAGACTGTAACGCTTCTAATATACGCATTACTCCTAAAGCATTGGTATCCCCTGTTGCAACAGGTACATCAAAAGATATTCTAACATCAGATTGCGCTCCTAAGTTATAGATTTCATCAGGTTGTGTATCCTGTATAACAGTTAAGATACTATTAACATCAGTTAAATCACCATAAAAAGGAACGAAATTAGGATGATTGATGTATCTGTTAATGTTTTGTTTATTTGGTGTACTGCTTCGACGTACCAATCCGTATACTTTATATTGTGTTTTTAAAAGGAGATCGGTTAGATATGAACCATCCTGACCTGTAACACCTGTGACTAAAGCTGTCTTTTGCATTTCACAAATATAAATAAAAAATACATATATGTCAAACTAAAACTTGACACTCTTCCTTTATTGTGTGTATAATAGAATTCTCTCCTTTGTTTGAACTTCAGGAGCAGCTACTCGGAATTACAGCTGCTCCTGTTTTTTTTGTATATATGTATACTTATCGGCTAGGTGAAACTAAGGGGGGGTTGACAAACTAGTTTAATATTGATATAATCTGTAACTAGAGAAACAAACACGTGTATATTTGTTTTTCTTTTCTTTATTTTGTTTCTTTTTTTATTTTGTTTTAAGAGTTTCTAACTTATAGTATAGTAACTATATGAAACAGATAGATACTAAACCCCATATCATTTACGGAAGATTAACAAACGAAGAACTTCGTTCTATTATTTGTGTTACTTCAAAAGGTCGTAAAAAACCTAATGCTGGAAGAGACCTTATAGAAATGAGAAGTGAAGTAAAACGAAGAAAAGATGTTAGACTTGTACGTCATGAAAGAAAGAAGTATAATAAAGAAGAAATGTTAGAACGTGCTGAAAAAGGTAGAAACTTTAAACCCGGTAACTTCATAGCAGGTATGGCTCCGAAGCAGGAGAAGTTCTGTATGGAGTATATTGCTACGGGTGACAGTCTGATAGCCTACAAAGCAGCAGGATATGCGCCCGGTAAGAACCATTCTGATACCCGTAGACGGGCCTCCACCCTCCTCAAAAAGCCTAAGATAGAACAACGTATTAACGATCTCCGTGAAGTCGCTATAGATCGTATGGCGTGGAGTGCTGACCATGTGTTACAGAGGCTGGATGAAGTTTACCAACATGCGTTACAGAATGGAGACTACACCAATGCGAACCGTTCCGTTGAGAACGTGGCGAAACATCTTGGTATGTTTGTTGACAGATCTGAACAAAAGATTAAGATGGGCGCATTGGGAGACAGTGATTCTAGTGAAGAGGTTAAAAAGGACATTGAGAGGCTTGCTGATATAGCTGGATTTAAAGTTATCGAAGGTGGTAAGATTAAGAATGAAAAGTAAAGAGTTCTATGATTTTATAGATACAAGTGACACAGAAAAAAATCAACACACTAAACGCTTGTCATTCGCTGGAATCATACCCTATAATGAATTAAACTATTCTCCCGGCACGATGGGATACCATCAAGCTATGGATAGAGTTGAGTTTACTATTGAGAACTGGCATAGTCATGTTTGTTCTCATCCGGTTTTTAAAAATCCTGATCCAGAGTTAGATACTCTTCGAGATTTTGTAGTAGAGGCGGCTAATAGTATATTTAAAGTATACCACGAATTAGGTACTATACAGTTTAAACGTAACCTTGAAGGGCGAGAGGATTCCCCTTCGTATACAAAATTAGGAGTACATTGAGGTATGAGTAATGGAGTTCAAAAAGCACTAGATAAAGACAAGAAGGCAAGAGAAGCTGCTAAAGTTAAAAGAGATCAAGGACCGAAAGCAGATATGCGAGAAGAACGCAGAAGAAATATGCAGACAGCTTTTGATAAGAAGCACCCAGATCTTGAAGGAAGAAAGAAAGAAAGAGCTAAAAACATAATAAATAGAAGGTCTGCTCGAACAAGACCAGAAACAATAACAAGAATGCAGAAGTTAAACAAAAAGTATGATATATCAGATTCAGAAAAAGGAAAAAAAGTTCTGACTGAAAGAGGATTTGAACCCCTGACACCTCTTCCAAAAGATAGGGAGAAAAAAATGTATCCTATCGGAAAAGCTAAAGGCGGTACAGTTCGTCTGAAATCAGGTGGTCCGGTTGTAGATAGTTACGACTACGATTAAATAGGAAGTAATCCATGTCCAGTGATACTGAAAAAGAGACGAAGAAGAAAAAGAAAACAAAGAATTCTTATAGAAAAGGTTCTGGATCAGTATTTCCTGAATCTTGGCAGCTGCCACAACCGCATCTATATGGTAGACCTAAAAAGAAAGGTGGTACTGTACGTATGGCTTCAGGTGGACCTGTCATAGATAGTTACGACTATAGTTAAAAAAAAGGGAAGATGTTATGGCAAAGGGTAAAGTTAAAAGTAGACAATGGAAAAAAACGCCGACTCCAAAAGAAATAGCGGAGGCAGAGAAATATAAAAGTAGAGCAGAGAAAACAATGGGTTTATATAACTCTGGTGGAACAGTTCGTATGGCTTCAGGTGGACCTGTTGTAGATAGTTACGATTACAGTTAAGAGGATATTGAGTTATGGAAAGAACAAAAGATATGATTTATCTGGACAAGTGCGTAGGTCGTCCAACCGGACAAGGTTACGGTGCAGCCCGTAAAGGTCCAAGTGTCTTGGGTCCAGAAACAAACGTTGTCGTAGATGAAGTCTACTCACAGCCTGAACCATTTAAAGTAGATAAAGGAGGCTAACAGTTATGCCATTATCAAACTATGGTATGAATCGACAAGGTTTATATCCTCAAGAAGAAACACGTAAAATGGGTAATACCCGTAGTACAGGTACACAGCCTTTTGCAGATCGTCGTATGAATACAGGTGGTGTCGTTTCTTCTCCATCAGGTCATAAGGTTGTAGACGGATACGAATACAACACAAGTCGTGAAAACAGACTTGAAGAGCTTGGTCGTGTTGATGCTGAAAAAGGATATACACGAAAAGGGAAACGGAATCTTAAATCTGAAAAGAAACGTATCGTAAAAGAGCTTTCTTAGTCAGATGGGTCAAGGTTTTGCACCAGCCCCTAACAGCGGTGGTTTAGCTAGTAGTAATGCACCTCCTGTATTAGGACGTAATCCAGAAACATATGGTAACTATATGCTTCACCAACAGAATGCTCGTCTTTCTGACATACAAAACAATACCCCAACTGAAGATGCTGTTAATAACATAGGTCAGCTAATGCAACCTAATCAGGTACAACCAAATACTATTACAGGTTACATGCCAACTCAGTTACCTTCTGTTTCACCTGCACCTCCAAACCAAAATCCCAATAATAACGGTTTAACTTCTTTACTCCCCGGACAGGGTGGGTTTAGTTAAGGGCATGGCTGCATCAAATGGTGAATTAGCCTTACGTGAACGTTTATATGAGAATGTAGTTAATGCTTCTTATGGTGATTTTCTTACTTTTGTAAAGATGATGGCCCCTTTGTTAATCTCTGATTTTCAAATGGGAAGACACATAGAACTTATATGCCATAAGCTACAGCAGGTAGAGAGCGGTGACTGTAAACGTCTTATGGTTTTCCTTCCTCCTCGTTCTTCCAAATCTGTTATATGTTCAAAGCTCTTTCCTGCATGGTACATGGGAAGACATCCTAACCATGAGATACTCAGTGTCTCTCACAGTGATCAGCTTGCCAGTGACTTTGGCAGGGCTGTACGTGACTTAATCAACAATGAAATGTTTAGTACTATCTTTCCAAATGTAAAGCTTCGAAGTGATGTAAGGTCGGCAGGAAAGTGGCAGACAAACCAGAATGGTGTATATGTTGCAGCTGGAGTACGGACACAGATTGCTGGTCGTGGCGCACACGTAGCTATGCTTGATGACGTTATGTCTGAAGAAGATGCCTTTAGTGAAGCAGGAAGAAGATATATAAAAGAGTGGTATCCAGCAGGACTGCGTACCCGGCTTATGCCATCAGGTGCTATTGTCATAATCAACACACGCTACCACGAAGATGATATCTGTGGATGGTTATTAGATGCCGAAGCTAATGCGGAAGATACGGATACAGTCATTCATCCGTGGGAAGTTATTAAGATCCCTGCATGGCTTGATGAAGATGCAGCAAAGCTTCTTGGTCTTCCAGTAGGAACAAGTTACTTTCCTGAATGGAAACCTGAGAATATTTTAAAGGTTGATGAAGTAGAGATAAAAAGACATAACGGTTCACGTTATTGGCAATCGTTGTATATGCAAGATCCTACACCGGATGAAGGTGGTATAATAAAGAAAGGATGGTTTAAGAGTTGGAAACATTCTGAACCTCCTGATTGTGAATTTATTATTCAAACAATGGATACAGCTTTCTCTGCAAAGACAACAGCTGACTATTCTGTTATGCAGACATGGGGCATCTTTGAAAAGATGGAAGTAGATAGTGCTGGAAGAGAACGATGGATATCAAATCTAATTCTTCTTGGAAGTATTCGTAAAAGATTTGAATATCCAGAGTTACGTGCTGCTGCACAAGAAGAGTATGAAAAACACCAACCAGATGCTATTATGATTGAAAAGAAAGCTTCAGGTCAATCTTTATTACAAGATCTACGTAGAGCAGGGTTACCTGTCTTGGAGTATACACCTGATCGTGATAAAGTTAGTAGAGCAACCGCTGCTACTCCTTTTCTCGAAAGCGGAAGGATTTGGTTACCGGAAGATAAAGAATGGGCCTTAGAGTTAATAGAAGAGGCTTGTAGTTTTCCAAATGCACGTTATGATGATCAGGTTGACGCAATGGTCATGGCTATATTATATATGAGAGATTCGTGGTATGTTTCCCATGAAGATGATCCTAATTATGATGAAGATGAAGATATATACAAACCACCACGTAAAGGGTACTGGAACTTTTCTAAAAGCTCCTATATGTGATCTAAAGGGAATTAAAGACTATGGCAATTGAGAAAAATCCTTTGTTAAGTTTAGTTGGTGGTACAAGTATGCCACAGCAGCCTGAATTTGACGAAAGCGAATTGGAAATTGAAATTGAAGATCCTGATGATGAAGGAATGGCAGGAATCAATGCAATTGCTGAAGAAGATGAATTAGCACTACAAGCTGCACAAGATGATCACTATGCTAACCTCGCTGAACTAATAGATCCTCAAGATCTGGCACAGATTACCGGAGATATAATTGATTCATACCAAGCAGACAAAGAATCGAGAGAAGAGTGGGAATCAACCTTTGAACGTGGCTTTGATCTTCTAGGTTTAAAACTACAAGAAACGTCAGAACCTTTTGAAGGATCTTGTACAGCTGTCTCTCCTTTGATTATTGAAGCAGCTGTTAAGTTTCAATCTAAAGCTTCTATTGAACTCTTTCCATCAGGTGGTCCTGTACGTACACAGATTGTAGGTGATGCGGATAAAGAAAGAGAAGATCAAGCGACTCGTGTACAAGACTTTATGAACTATCAGTTTACTGAACAAATCAGTGAATATTTTGATGAGTTCGAAAAAATGTTGTTTCACCTACCCTTGATAGGTAGTGCTTTCAAAAAGATGTATTATGATCCTGCTTTACGCAGACCTTGTTCAGAATTTATTCCTATTGATCAGTTCTACGTATCTTACTATGCTTCTGACATACAGAAAGCAGAAAGATATACACAAGTAATTCATCGAAGCATAACCGAAATGGAACGAGATGTTAAAAGCGGTATGTATATGGATGTGGGTTTGGAAGATCCAACTACTCCTGATCCTACTTCTTTCACAAGTAAAATTGATTCTATCATGGGGATCAGCCCTGCTGATGACTTTGATCAACAGTATGTATTACTTGAACAACATTGTTACCTTGACTTACCTGAACCATTCTCCAGTGAAGATGGCGTGGCTCTTCCATATGTAGTTACAGTTGAAAAACAAAGTAGACAGATTATTGCGATTCGTCGTAACTGGTCTAAAGAAGACGAAACACTTTCTAAACAAACTTACTTTACCCACTATAAGTTTGTACCGGGATTTGGTTTTTACGGTCTTGGTCTTATTCATTTACTTGGTAATATGACAATGAGTGCAACTGCTGCACTTCGTAGTCTTGTTGACGCAGGTCAGTTCTCTAATCTTCCCGGTGGATTTAAAGCTCGTGGTGTACGTATTGTGGGAAGTAATGATCCTATTGCTCCGGGTGAATTCCGTGAAGTTGAAGCTACTGGTTTGGATCTTCAGAAGTCTATTGTACCATTACCATATAAAGAACCGTCACAGACTCTGTATAATATGCTTACGTTTATGACAGGAGCAGGACAAAAGTTTGCTGACAGTACTGAACAAATAGTTAATGAATCTTCTAACTATGGTCCTGTCGGAACTACAATGGCTCTTATTGAGTCATCTGCTAAGTTCTTTAGCGCGATACACAAACGTTTACACAAAAGTCAACGTGATGAGTTTCGTATTCTTTCTAAAATTAACTTTGAGTTTTTGCCTGATGAATACCCTTATGATGTACCTAACATCACTACTTCTGTATTTAAGTCTGACTTTGACGGGCGTGTCGATGTTATTCCTGTATCTGATCCTAATATCCCCTCTGCTGCTCACCGTCTTTCTATGGCACAGATGGTCTTACAATTATCCTCCCAAGCCCCACAAGGGATGTACAACATCGAACAAGTCCACCTCTCAATCTTGAAGGCTGCTAATATACAGAATCCAGACAGATTCTTTACACCAAAGACACCTCCAGAACCACACGATCCTATAACAGACATTGATTTAGTTGTGAAGGGAATGCCGATACAAGCTTTCCCACAACAGGATCATGCTGCCCATATTGCAATTAAAACAGCATTTATAGATGATCCTACGTTGGGCAAAACAGAGATGATGGCTCCTGCCGTTCCTGTTCTTCAAGCCAATATACAACAACATATGGTCATGCAATATCAAGAACAGATATCAGGATTAATGAAGGCTGAAACACCACCCGGAGAAGTATCTCCTGAAGTGTTAAGTCAGTTGTCTATCAATGCAGCTGAACAAGTTCTTGAAGCTAATATGGGAACTGCACCAGAAGATTCTCTTGAAAATCAGAATCTACTTCTTGAAAGTGCAAGACTAGATCTTGACCAACAGAAGTTACAGATGACTGCGACAAAAGATGCAGCAGAACTTTCCATTAAAAACCGTGAACTTGATTTAAAAGAAATGGGAGTTCAGTTAGACGCTGCTGAAAAAGTTTCTGAAAGTGAACAGAAAAAGATAGATGCACGAATACGTGATCAGAGTTCTATCCGAACAACCAATGCAAAGCTGACTATTGAATCATTAAAGAACCTTGCGAAAGAACGAGACTTGATGATTGACAAACGTATGAATGAAGATCGTTATGCATCTGGTGGTCCTGTACGACTTGCACAAGGTGGAGAGTTCTTTGAAGAGTTTTTAAGAGGACGGGGAGGAAGAGAAGCTTTTACTCCTGAAACAGATTTCTTAGAGGGACTACTTGCAAAAATAGGAGGAGGACGCAGACGTACAGCAGATGAACTTATAAGTGATACGTGGGAAGGTTATAAGTTTGAATTAAGAGATTCTGATTCGATAGATGATAACGAAAAGTATCAGAAAATAATAGAGATGGAACAAAAACAAGACACCGAAACTCCGATTATTGATTCTGATATTAACACTGAATTTCCTGATCAGCTAGGAGATTGGAAACCACAATCTCCGGGAAGCTCAGATCCAGATGCAGAAACATTTGTCCCAGAAGGATCACTTGATCTTGAAACTGATCCTAAGTTAGACATAGATCTAACTCCAGAAAGAGTAGATATTGGTATTGGTGAATTAGAAGGTCCAACTCCAGAAGGATTTGATATTGGTATTGGTCCATATCAGACAACTATACAGAATCCAGACAGATTCCCTACACCAAAGATACCTCCAGAACCAGTAAAAGCAGCACCTTCTAAGATGACACCCAAGATTACTCTTCCAGTAGAAGCAGCACCTCCAGTAAAAGCAGCACCTCCTGTAGAAGTACCAGTTGATAAATCTTATTCCTCAATGGGAATTGAGGAGTCTCTATATGGAGAACCAAATGTAAAACAACAAGTATATCCAAAAGTACCTACTGAAGCATATGCACCACCAAAGCCTCCAGTTATCATAGATAATAAGAAAATGAGAGATGAAATAGCTAGACAAAAAAGAATTAAAGAACAGAGATTAGCGAGTAGTTATCCTGATGGTATGTTAGGTGGTGAACCTGAACCCGGAAGTGTTGATGATAAGGGGATACTAGATACAGTTTCTGAGTGGTGGTCTGATGTAAGTATTATGCCAGATTCATTGGATAATGTTACAAAACCTCGTCCTCTAAGTGAAGTATTTAATCGTCCAAGTGAAGTATCTTCTTTAAAACCAGAGCCTGTAATAAGTACTATTGGTTCTTCTGTTCGTAAACCTGAACCCGGAGTAGAATATAAAGCTCCTAAAAGTAAAATGAGTAATCTTAATTCTTGGTTAAGTTATATTCATGGAGAAGAAGGATTCAATCCAAGTGCAAAGGGATACAAAGATACAAAGGGACAGGCATATGGTGCAGGTCTTAATTGGGACTTTTTAAGTGCAAATCAAAAAGATAGAATAAGAAAAAATACAAAAAATTTCACAAAAGACCTTGATAAAAGAATAAGTGATGAAATAGTTGAAGAAAAAACTGTTGCTCTTGCTAAACGTTTTAAACAAGATAAGAAATTAAATTGGTCTAAAATGAATCCAGCCCGTCAAGCTGCTTTACTTGGAATGGCTTTTAACATGGGATTTGATAAAACAACTGGTAAAGGAAAAAAGAGTTTTAAAAAGACCTATGAGCTTATACAAAAGGGAAAATTTAAAGAAGCATCAGAAGAAGTTTTAAGAAATTCAGCTGGAACTGGTCCATCTGATTTTAAAAAACAATTGGGAAAAAGAGCGGATAGGTTAGTTATAATGTTACGAGATGGAGTATTTATTAAAGATTATGGCTTATAATAAAGACATAGATCCTGTTGATATCGTAGCTGAGTTTGAATCTTTTGTACCCGAAGCTTATTACGCGACTGAGTGGGAAAAAGAACAGAACATTTTAACAATAGGGTATGGTGATACTCAATGTGGTAAACAAACCATAACTGAAGAAGAAGCTCGTGAAGATCTTAAAGAAAGACTGTCAGACCTTGATGAAATGTTGGTAGATGTTATTGATGTATCTTTAAGAAAGAATGAAAGAACCGCTATAATATCTCTTGTAGATAATATAGGAATAGGAGCTTTCAAACGAAGCAATGCACTTAAAGCTTTGAACAGTAGAGACTTTGAAGAGTTTCATAACCAAGCTTTTTCAAAAGAGAATGGATGGGTCAACCAAAACGGTAAGCCTCTTAAAGGACTTGTAAGACGAAGGGCATCAGAAGGGAACTTGTTTAATCTCGCATAATGTTTTATTCAATTGTCATTCTTTGTATTTTTACTCACCCTTGTCCTACTGTGTTACAGGATGAACTTGGTCCTTATGTTTCAATAGAGGAATGCTATTTAAGAGGAGCGAACATAATTAAAGCTTCTTCTGTTAAATTTCCTCTTATATCTGCTGTTTCAAGGTGTACGATAGAAGATCCAGAAAAATCAAAAGATCCAGAAAAACCAAAGAATAAAGAATTTAAAGGTGAGCAAATTAAATGGAACCGATTGCCCTAGACGCTCGTATGCTGATCCAACTTGCTGCGGTTCTTGCCTCTTTATCAGGGGCATGGATGTTGGTAAGGACACAAGTAAAGAACCTGTTAAAAAGCCGTGACGAGATGAAACAAAATATTCAGGAGATATATAATAAACTAGATAAGGTAGAAGCAGGGGATGCGGTTAAATCATCTCAAATAAAAGTATTAGCTCATATATTAAGTCCTGATAATTTAGAAAGACGTAACAGAGAATTAGGACGCTTGATAACTGAGATTGAAGATGTTAAGGTAAGAGTTACATCAGTTGAACGAATGCACAATGGAAAGCATCCTTCAACCTAAAAAAAAGGAGTTAACAGAAAATGAGTCGTGGTAAATCTAAACCTAAATCTAAATCTAAAGATTGGATTAAAGGTGCAGTAAAAAGACCGGGAGCTTTACGTAAAAAACTTGGTGTTAAAAAAGGAAAGAAGATTACAGCAGCACAGCTTAAAAAAGCTTCTAACAGTAAAAACCCTTTAACACGTAAACAAGCTAATTTAGCAAAGACTTTTAAAAAGATGAGAAAGACATGATAGCACTTTTTACAATGATAAGTTATACGGCAATAGGTGTAGGGATCATTGACATACTAAAGGTAATAAGTTAATTAACGAAAAGAACATAGATCATACAGTCATTAAACCTGTACAAAAAGAGTTTGACGATTGGGATGAATATTGGGAAGGTCTATGTAAGTACCTTAAAGTCAAATACCAGAAAACATATATACCCGTGAAAAAAACGTAAGGTGTTATTAGTTGTTTACAGATATTGAAGAAATAAAAACTTTACTAAATGAACAGATAGAACAGCTTTCAAACCAGATTTCTACAGGTATGTGTGAAGATTTTAATCAATATAAACATCTAACTGGAATGATAGAGGGGTTGACAAGATCCATACATGTGGTAAACGATTACCATAATACTATTATGGAAAATCTTGAAGAAGACACGGAGTAAATTATAAATGGTTCTTCAGCCCAATATGTCAAAATCTACACAGAATGATGAATGGATCACAGACAACGAAATGCCTGATCCTGAGACCCTTCCTAACGTTCCCGGCTATCATGTCCTTATTCGTCCTTTATCTATACGAAAAGAAACAAAGGGTGGAATAATCATGCCAGATAAGTTTAGAGATGATATTAAATATCTCACAACGGTTGGCAGGGTTGTGAAGGTTGGTTCTTTAGCGTATAAAGATAAAGTAAAGTTTCCTTCAGGACCGTGGTGTTCAGAAGGAGATTTTGTGTGTTATGGTAAACATACAGGACAGAAGTTTATATATCAGGGAATTAGATATTTACTTGTTTATGATGACCAAGTTATTATGAGCATTGATGATCCTGCTGATATAGATCCAATGTTCTCATTAGTAGCGTAAACGTAGAATCGCAACTGCGAAGGAAAATAAATGATTGACGAAAATGAATGGGGTAAGATTGATTTAAATCAGACTCCTGAAGATACAGAAGTCGAAACTGAAGAAACTATTGAAGTTGATATAGAACCTGAAGTAGAGATTGAACAAGAACAATCCCCAGACGATAAAGAACCTGAGTTAGATGGAATCGAAACTAAAGGTGCTGAAAAAAGAATTCGTCAATTAATAAAACAACGTAAAGATCGTGACGAAGAATTATTAAAAACAAAAAGTGAATTAGATTCTTTACGAACGCAGATGTCTGAAGTTGGAAAGATACGTTATGATTATGACGGTGCGTTAGCTGACGCTAAAGAAGGGGAAATAAATTCTAAACTTGAGAACGCAAGAACTAAGTTTAAAGAAGCTTATGATACAGGAAATAAAGATGCTGTATTAAATGCACAAGAAGAGTTAGCGGAAGCTAAAACAGAATTAAGGTTGATCGACCAAAAGAAACAATGGATCGAACAACAGAAAACCCAATATGAAGCAGATCAGGAGCAAAGAGAAAGACAACAATCAGCTTCTCCTCCTAAGATTGATCCTCTTGCAAAAGATTGGGCTGAAACAAATGATTGGTTTGGTAAAGATCGTACAGCTACAGCTGTTGCTTTATCAATTGACGCAGAATTAAAAGAGAATGGCGAAGATCCTAGTGATCCTGCTTTTTATGATAAAGTAAACGCCCGTCTTAAAGAAGAATTACCAACTAAGTTTGGTGACAAAGCGGAAGAGGCTACTCCGAAAAAGCCTAAACAAGTGGTAGCAGGAAGGTCGCATTCTCCTGCCTCTAGAAATAAAGTTAAACTTACGCAAGAAGATGTACGTTTAGCTAAAAAATGGAGTATTCCACTTGATAGATACGCAGCTGAGAAAGCGAAAGCAGAAAAGTCTGATGGCGATTATACGACTGTCGTTTAAATACACATACATATATGCGGAGAAAGTAAATGGTTGAAGAAGTAAATACGGTAAAAAGTGAAACAGGTGAAGACTCAAAGTCTGAAACCACAACTGATCGAAATATTTCACGAATGATGGAAGAACGGGAAAATTTATCTCACGAAGCTATCATGTCAGCAATTGAAGATAACGATTGGTTACAAATCCCAGAAAGTGTTAAGAATACGTTTCTTAATGAAGGATTTGTTTTACGTTGGATACGGATAATGTTAGATGGTCAAGAAGATCATCAGAACATTGGAAAGAAAGAACGTGAAGGTTGGACTTTTGTTTTAGCTAAAGACTGTCCTGAATTATCTTCTGGATTTAAAGTAAAAGAAGAAGGAAGTCTAAGTGGTTGTATATTACGAGGTGACGTAGCCCTCGCTAAACAACGAATAGAATACCACGAAGCTATACAAGCGCAGAATATGAAGCGCACACAGCAGATGGAAGATGCAATTTCTAGTAGACTCCATAGTGATCACCCTGATCGTAGAATGCCTATTTATGATTCAAGTAAACAGCGAGTGTCAACAGGAAAACAAGCTAAGTTTGACGCTTAATTTTTAACTTTTTTCTGAAAAGGAACTACTATTATGGCTTTAGCAAAAGCATATAATGGGGCTGTTCCAGTACGTAAACGAGGCAGTTCTTACAATACGATGGGAACCAATAAGTATCAAATTGCAAATACTTATGCGGATACCATCTATCGTGGTGATCTTGTTAAGGTTAGTGCTGGATATATCCAACCTGTATCAGTTACAGCGGATCGGCCTATAGGTGTATTTCAGGGCGCACAGTTTGTAGACCCTACATCTAAACAACCAACTTGGTTAAATTACTGGCCTTCAGGGACATCTTCAGTAGACGGTAAAGCGTATGCTCATGTTATGGATGATCCTGATGGAATTTATCAGATGCAATGTAACGCTACTGTAACTATCGGTGATCTTGAAAGTCAAAACTTTTTTGTTGAGATTTCTGCTGGTAATACCTATACAGGGCAATCCGCTTGGGCAGTTCAAGTAAGCTCTCGTACTTCTCTTGCAAATCCACTACGTATTGTAGGTTTGTGGGAAGTTCCGGGCAATGATTGGGATCAGGCTAATACTCGCGTATTAGTTCGCATTTCTAATCATCTTGATTATGCTGCTTCAATAGCTAATTAAAGGGAGGACTGATTAAATGGCTATAAATCGCGCCAGTATTGGCAAACAGCTTCTTCCGGGCTTAAATGCAATCTTTGGACTTGAGTATGGTTCCATTGATGAAGAGCAAAAACCTCTTTTTGAGATAGAGAATTCTGATCGTGCTTTCGAAGAAGAAGTCTTAATGACTGCTTTTGGTGAAGCACCAGTTAAAGCAGAAGGTTCTGCCGTATCTTATGAAAGTGCCAGCGAAAGTTGGGCATCTCGCTATACGCATCAAACGATTGCGTTAGCATTTGCTGTTACGGAAGAGGCTATGGAAGACAACTTGTATGATACCTTTGCTAAAATTAGAGCAAAGTCTCTTGCACGTTCAATGGCTGCTACAAAGCAAACTAAAGCAGCTGCTATCTTTAACAATGGCTTTACCAGTGGACTAGGTGGTGACGGAGTTGTATTATTCTCTGCTGCTCATCCAGTACAAGCTGGTGTTCAAAGTAATCTTTTGACTGCTGCTGATCTATCTGAGTCTTCTCTTGAAACTGCTGTTATACAGATTCAAAAGGCAAAAGATGATCGTGATATTCTGATTGGAGCTATGCCTGTTTCATTGCATATTGCCCCAGATAATCAGTTTGTAGCACAAAAGATCTTAAAGTCTACACTTGCAACCACAACTGTTGTATACGGTAACAATCTAGCAGGTGTCGCTGGTAACGTTGCTGGTGTTACAAACACAAACGACATTAATGCTGTTCGTAGCATGGGTGTTGTACCACAAGGTGACTTTGTTAATCACAGATTTACCGCAGCTGGTGCTTGGTTTGTTAAATCAGATGTGCCTAATGGTACTAAGATGTTCGTTCGCGCACCTCTTGGAACCAAAATGGAACCAGACTTCGATACTGGTAACCTTCGCTTTAAAGCTCGTGAGCGTTATAGCTTTGGTTGGTCAGATTGGCGTGGTTTTTACGGCAACGCTGGTTAATCGCTAAGTTGGTTAATATTAAAGGGGGGATGCTTGTTAAAACGGCATCCCTCTTTTATTATAGAGAGTAGATAATTCACAAGTAAGGGAATTAATGAAATGACTACAGCTATTAATGCAGTCTTTGTATCTGCTACAGTGACTGCTACAGACTATCCTACTCGTATTAGAGGTGTTAGTTGGGGAACAGCAGCAACTAAAGGAGACATGGTAGTACGGAATGATACTGCTACTGGAACAATTGTTTATAAACAGTATCTTGGTGTAAGCAGTGCTTCAGATGTTTATGTTCCAGATTTAGGAATACGTGTAAAAGATAAAATGCATGTTACTCTTCCAAGTGGTGCATTTGCTACATTCTTGTTAGGATAAGAAATGAAAAAGATTGAACTTGAGTGTGGTTGTATTCTCTGTCCTGTAAATCTTATCACAAAAGCAATTAATTATATAAATGGGATAGTTAAAAAAATACTTAAAAAATAGGCTTTAATATGACAGTTTCAACAAGCCAAGATTTTAATTTAGATATTGATGAAATTATATCAGAAGCTTATGAACATTTAGGTGGACCTCCTTTTGTTGGTAATGATGGTATAACAGCTAGACGATCTTTAAATCTTTTATTAAGTGATTGGCAAAATCGTGGTATTCTTTTATGGACTACAGAGTTTACTGATTTAAGCTTAGTTCAAGGAACTTCTACATACACACTTCCAAGCACAACCGTTGCAGTTACAGAAGCTGTATCACGTAGAGGTACAAATGATATTCAGATGAATCGTGTAACAGCTGAAGAATATCTAAAAATTCCAGATAAAACGACACAAGCAAGATGTCTTCAATATTCTACTATGAAGGGAAGAGATAACCTTAGTTTCATAGTATGGCCTAATCCTGAAAATAGTACAGATACGGTTCGTATGCACAGTATTAGAAGATTTTTTGATTTTGAAAATTCAACAGATACACCAGATGTTCCTTATAGGTATTTACCCTGTCTTACAATGGGACTTGCTTATTATCTTGGATTTAAAAGGATGGGCATTCCAGCTACAAGAGTAGCAGCGTTAAAGATTGAGTATGAAACTTTGCTTTCTAATGCAATGGCAGAAGATAGAGAACGGGCAGCAATGCTTATTAAGCCTTCTATAAGGTTCGTTTAGGTAGTAGAATAAGATGGTAAGAGCTTACTTTATAAGTGATAGAAGTGGATTTAGATTTCCATATGAACAACGTATAAAAGAATCAACAGGATTCGTTGTTGGTCCTAATGAAGGTGATGGTAATTACAATTTAAAAAATCATCCTCAAAACAAGTCACCACGTATTCGCGCACCACTTGTTTTGAAAGATGCTCGACCAGAGAAGATTTTAGAGTATGTCAGTAGTACTTGGACTCCAGCACAGTCAACTGCTATTCTAAATTATTTTCCTCAATTTGTATCAGGAACTACGTAAAGATAAAAGGACGAAAAGAAAATGGCAATCACGACAGGTGTGAATAATCAATTTAAATCGGAGGTTATGTTAGCAGAGCATAATCTTCAAAGTAATACACTAAAAGTTATATTAGTTTCATCTTCGCAGAATGTTTCAGCAGGTGGACCTAATACTTATGCTTCAGTTACAAGTCAATTAGCAAACGGTAACGGATATACAACAGGAGGTGCAACTCTTGCGACTGTTTCAGTAAGTACTGTAGATTCTTCAGGTGTTGTAGATTTTGCAGATGTTAGTTGGTCTAGTGCCACTTTCTCAGCTAATGGTTGTGTTATTTATAATGACAGCCATAGTAGTAAAAGTGTTATTGCAGTATATGACTTTGGTGGAGAGAAATCAGCAACTAATGGCGAATTTAAACTTGTCGTTCCAGCTGCAACATCGGCTAGTGCTGTTATCCGATTAAATTAAATTAAAAGAAAGGCAGTAATATCACATGGCTTTCGTTCTAAAAGATCGGGTTAAAGAAACAACTACTACAACAGGAACAGGTGCTGTATCATTAGATGGAGAAGCTGGAGGTTTTCAAGATTTCAGTAGTGCCATTGGAAATACTAATACTACTTACTATGCCATTGTTCATCAGTCTTTAGATGAATGGGAAGTAGGAATTGGTACATACGGTTCAGCAAGTAATAATCTTACCAGAACAACTCTCCTTTCTTCAAGCACAGGATCAGCTGTTAACTTCAGTGCAGGTACTAAAGATGTATTTGTAACTCTTCCTGCCTCTCAAACAATTCATACAAGTGCTAGTCCTAGCTTTGAAAATGTAAGTATATCTGGAACTTTAACGGTAGGTGGTATAACAAGTATCGGTGGTTCGCTTGTCGGAACCTCTGCAACCTTTGCTGATAAAGTATCTGTTAGTGCGTTAGCAGTCACTGGTATAACAAGTATCGGTGGATCTCTTGTCGGAACATCCGCTACATTTAATAATCATGTATCTTCAAGTACGTTAGCTGTAACAGGTATTACAAGTATCGGTGGATCTCTTGTAGGTACTTCGGCTACATTTGATAATCACGTATCAGCAAGTACTTTAGCTGTAACAGGTATTACAAGTATCGGTGGTTCTCTTGTAGGTACTTCGGCTACATTTGATAATCACGTATCAGCAAGTACTTTAGCTGTAACAGGTATTACAAGTATCGGTGGTTCTCTTGTTGGAACCTCTGCAACCTTTAATGATCATGTTTCTGTTTCATCTATGACAGTTACAGGTAATGTAACTGCAACTCAATTTTATGGAGGAGGTGCTAATCTAACTGGAGTTTCTGCAACAAAAGCTACTAATGTATCAGGAGGTTTTGCGGTATTAACGTCAGCACAGATATCTGCGGATGTGAGTATAGGTGGAAGTCTTTATGTACATGTAGCTGAAGGTATTGGTGTTGCTACACCATTAGGTCAGATTCATATAGCAAAGAATGCTATTGCTGATGTAGTAAGTTTAACAGACGCTGTTAGCGTTTCAATTGGATTTGCAAATGGACAGAACTTTAGTCTTACACTAGCAGGTAATAGAACACTGGATAATCCCACAAACTGTGTAACTGGTCAGGTTGGAAGTATATTTATAATTCAAGATGGAACAGGTTCAAGAACATTAAGTTATGGTACAAGTTGGGAGTTTCCGGCAGGAACGGCTCCTACCCTCTCGACAAGTGCAGCAGCAGTTGATAGATTAGATTATATTGTAAGAACTTCAACAGCAGTCCAATCTGTCTTATCTAAGGAATATAGTTAAAAATGTTTAATAATGCGTTATTAATGGGAGCAGCTGCTCAAGGTGGTGATAGCTTAGTCTCAGTAGGAAACTCTGCTGTCTATTATAGAGATTCTGCACAATATTTAAGTCAAACTCTTGGCACACCTTCTGGAACTAAATCTTGGGCATTATCTCTTTGGGTTGATTATACTAAAATTACCACCACCTATGTAAATATTATACAAGCTGGAACAGCCCCATCTACTTGGGAATTTGTTACTTTTGATGAAAATGGTTATATAGATTTTCATGCAGGGACTGGAAGCTATTTTACAGGTAAAATTCCTTATGGAGAAATGCCCGGTTTTGGACATGCATGTGTAATTTATGATTCTGCAAATTCTAATGGACAAGATAGAGCTAGAATGTATTGGAATGGAAAGAGAGTAACGGAGTTTACTTCTTCTACAGATGTAACATTGAATAAAGCTTCAGTCATTAATTCAGCAGTACTACATTATATAGGAAAATTATACGGATATGCCAGATATATGGATGGCTATATGTCTGAGTACGTTTTTATTGATGATGCTGTATCATCTGGAATTACAGGGCCAGAAGCTTTCGGAGAATTTGATTCTACTGGCCTCTACTGGACACCAAAGAGTTCTGATGAAATCAAAGCACTGACCTTTGGAGACAATGGATTTTATTTAGATAACGTAACAAATCCCCAGACTGATGCATCTGGTAATGGAAATAACTGGACTAATACAAATAGTGTTGCGACTAGTACGCATACTCCAACAAACCTCCACTGTTTGCTAAATCCTCTTATTAAGAGTGGTCAAACTCTTAGCGATGCTAATACAAAATTTACAGGAGCAGCTAACCATGATGCAACTATGTGTACTTTACCTTCACCTTATGGAACTCCCACTTATTTTGAATGCACCATAGCTACAACAACTAGTAGTTCAGTTGCCATAGGTATTGGACTGTGTACGATTGAAGCAGTGCTAACTGTATTTACTTATAGTCAATCTAACTTTTGGAATTATTTTATATCTAATGGGGATGAGAGTTTAAGTACAGACGGTTCTCGTGTAGCTACAGGAGCTAATACCACACTATCTGCTGGTGCTGTTATTCAAGTTGCAAGAAATGGTGACAAATTATGGATTGGCATTAATAACACATGGTTTAATGCAAGTGGAGGAACTGATGGTGATCCCTCTGCTGGTACTAATCCATCTATGACTATTAGTGGATCAAGCGCACTTGAGTTATTTCCTGTAGTTAATTATTATTCTGGTAATGCAACATTAGCATTTGAAGAAGCTGATTGGGCTTATTCACCTCCAACAAACTTTAATGCCCTCAACACAACTACTATAGCAGCAGCCACAACCCGTACAGCCTCAGACACAACCAAATATTTCGACACAATACTCTATGAAGGCAATGGTGATGGTCAAAGAGTAGGCCAGTTCCAGCCTTTTGATAATGCTTTTACGGTAGGTAATGGTGCTTTGTTTAATGGAGATGATAATTATTTAAGTAGAACTCAGACAGCAGGAAGTAACACTGTCTGGACATTCAGTGCATGGATCAAGAAATGTGAAAACAAAAATACTGTTTATCTTGATTTTGGTACTGGCTCAGCCCAACTTGGTTGGAATGCCAGTGGGCAATTTTATATCTATAATGGAGCTACAGTAGTGGGTCTGACTACCCAAATTTGGGAGGATGCTTCCCAGTGGAATCATTTTCATCTTGCTTATAATACAGGAGCGAGTGGTACAGATAAATGCAAGCTCACTGTCAATGGTGTTTTAATAACAACATGGTCTACTGATAACAGAAGTACAGCAGGTGCTTTCACTGACGCAAACCAGAGTAGTAAGGTTGTTGTTTTAGGAAATAATGGTAACTATGGTGCAGATGCTATTTCGTTAAACGGGTATACGGCTGAATGTGTAATGCTGGATGGAACTGCTAGTGCGGCTTCTAACTTTGGACAAACTGATACCAGTACAAACCGTTGGATTCCAAAGGACGTATCAGGGTTAGATTATACGGGAGCAAATTCATTCTATCTACAATTTGGTTCAAGTGGTGCTAATTTAGGTGATGATGACTCAGGTGCAGGAAATAATCTAGCAAATACCAACTCTGCTGTTCAAGTAACAGACTCACCAACTACAAATTTATCTGT